>JACKQG010007269.1_pt1 | contig 11256 bp, 13 predicted proteins | sample 8237621 | NCBI WGS metagenome assembly JACKQG01 (sample SAMN15677084, study PRJNA649215) | marine metagenome | biome: marine; feature: Black Sea; material: saline water; isolation source: suspended particulate matter (SPM) from the Black Sea western gyre | collected 2013-06-09/2013-06-10 | depth... | reverse complement strand
ACGCATTTTCGTGGGTGTCTCCGTAGGGTGGGCCAAGTCTTCGCGGGCCCACCAGATTGTGCAGCAACCAGCCGGTGGGCCGCGAAGACTTGGCCCACCCTACTTTGGCTGCGGCCGAATGCTGCGTCAGGGAAGTGACCGGAAGCGTGTCGACGCCAGGACGATCTCCAGGATCACCAGAGCCAATCCCGGCAGCATGAACCACTGGTAGAGTTCGACATACTCGGTGTACAGCCGCCCTTCGGATACGGTCTTCTCCAGCTTGTCGATTTCGGCGTACACTTCCTCCAGGGCCTGTGTGTTTTTCGCGTTAAAGTATTTGCCGCCTGTCGTATCCGCGAGCATCTGCAGGGTCTCTTCATCCAATCGAACGCGTTGCGACTGCAAGACAGTCCGTCCGAAAAGACCTCTGGCCGGGAATGGCGCCCGCCCTGTGGAACCGACTCCGATCGAGTAGACCTTGATTCCGAAGCTCTTGGCCGCCTTCGCGGCGTCTTCCGGCATCACGACGCCTGCCGTGTTTTCGCCGTCGGACAGCAGAATGATCACTTTGCTCTTGGCCTTGGCGTCCTTCAACCGATCGACCGCTAACGCAACCGAGTCGCCGATTGCCGTGGCCATTTCCTCTTGCAGGATTTGCCGGTACCGGGGATCGCCCCTGAGTTCTTCGATCGGCGTGGGGATTTCCACGGACTTGAGCACCTCGAGCAGGGCCCCGTGATCCAGCGTCAGAGGCGATTTACCTTCGGCAAAACCGCCAAACGAAATCAAACCGATCAGATCGTTCGGCCTGCCGGGCAAACGACCACCGCCTTCGACGAACTCGCGGAAAACTTTCTTGACGGCCTCCAATCGGTTCACGTGATCGCCGTCGATTTCGAAGTCCATGGCCTGCATCGAACCGGATCGGTCGATACACATTTGGATTGCGATGCCTTCGGTGCGCACGTGAAACTCGTGCAAGCCTCGCTGGGGCCGCGCCAATGCGACAACGAACAACGCCATGCCAATCAACCGCACCCAAGGCAGCATGCGTTTGATCCGCTGCATCATGGTTACCGGCAGACCTTTCAAGAGTTGCACACTCGAGTACAGCACAGCGGTCTGTCGCCCGCGCCAGATCGCCAGCAGGCCGACCGCCAAAAGCGGTGTCCACAGGAGCAGCCAAAACGGATCCTGGAGGCGAAAAGCACCTAGATTCATGCTGCCGCCTCCTGGGGTTCCAAGCCGATGAAGACTTTCGCTCGCCTGAAGCTCTCCTCGACATCATTCGCGGTCGGCTCGTGGGCGGCGAACTTCACCAAATCGGCTGCTTCTAAGAAGGACGCCAGACGCTCGTGATGGTCATGCGAAAACACTTGGCCCGAGCTAATCTCTCGAAGAAATTCTTCCGTCGTCTGCTCGGGAGCGTGAATCCCCGTCGTTCGTTCAATGTAACGGCGGACGATGCCCGTCAGCTCGACGTAGAAAGCCTTGACATCACGTTCGCCGAGTTCTGCTTCCAGGATCTGTTGCAGTTCCAGGTATGCCAGTTCCTGCGGAGATAGCACCCGCTCGGGTTGCGACGTCTTCCTACGCAGGACAAGCCAGACCGTGAGAACCGCCGCCGTCACGAAAAAGACCGACACGCCAATCAGCCAGAATGCCACGGAACGAGGCTCAGGCAACTCGACCGGCCCTTCCATCTCTTCCAGATCATCCAGCGACGGCGCCTCGTCGGCGATCATGGAAGTGACTTCGATCGTCAGGGCCTCGGTCTCGACCGTGTGCTCCCTTCCGTCGCCTTCGCTTCGTTCATCGGTGAACGTGACGACAATGGGGGCGATCTGCAATTGGCCGGTGCGAGCCGGTTCCAGTTTGTAGATTTGCCGGATGATCTCCCGGCCCTTCTTGGTCTCTGGCAGCGGCTCCCGATAGTCTCGAATGATCAGCGAATCGCCCACCGCCTCGCCAAATGGCGGCTTGTCCACGGTCACGCCTTGTTCGTAGTCGATCGTCAACGTCATCTTCGGCTCGTCCGAAAGCCTCGCGGGGTGCGGTTCGACTTCCACCGTCACACGCACAGGACCGCGCTCAATCTCGGTGCGGGCCACTTGCGATTCGGATTCTGCGGTGCCGTCTTCTTCAGAGGGCGTACAGCCGAACAGCGCCAATGACCAAAAGAAAGCTAAGATGAACCGTGTTCGTAGTCCCGCCTTTAGGCGGAAAAGGCCGGCTGAAGCCGGTACTACGAACATTGTGGAACGGACGACAGGCATCACGGTGTCTCTTGCTCGTCAGCTTTCTCGTTGTCTTCACTGGGAGTTTCGCCGGCGTCGTCCGATTCGGGTTTGATATCGTGTATCTTCACGTCGTAGCGAACCATCAAATCTCGAAACAGTTTCTCCGACAGCTCTTGTTGTTTCCGGGCCCGGTATTCTGCTTCGACTTGCCGCCGTACTTCCTCGAAAGGCAGCGTCCGGGTCGGCGTCTTTCTTTCCACCAGCACCAAGTAGCGGTCTTCGCCGTTTTCGTGAGGTTTGTCCGTCCAAGCACCAGCCTCTAGCTCGAAGAGCGATTCGACGTCGCCAAGTTCCGGGTGACTTCGCCCCCGCACCAACGCATCGCTCGGGCTTTCCGCCGGTTCGTCCCCAGTGGTGGTCCGACGTTCGGCAGCCACTCTTTTGAAGTCGTCGGCTGACTGCACGCCTTTCAATACCTCCGACGCGTCTTCGCCCTCCTGCAGCTTGAAGAACACAGCCTCCGCCGATTCCGGCTCTTGGTATTTGTCCCGATGCGCGTTGTAGTACGCTTGGAGATCGACGTCGGTCGGCCGTATCGTGGACAATTGGTCGTTCTGGAAGCGACTGGCCAACAGGTCTTCTTCCATGGCCTGTCTGCCTCGGACGAAGTCTTCGTCTTGGTCCAGCTTCAGTTCACGTGCGCGTCGAGTGAACAGTTCACGCTGCAGCAGTTCCTGAAACAGCCGCTCACGCATCTGCGGCGCGGCGAACTGCTTCAGCAACATCTGCCTCGTCTGCTCGTCGCCGGCCGCGCCTTGCATAGCCAACATCTGATCCACACGTTGCTCGACCATGCGATCCAGGCACGCATCCGTGAGCGACTCGCCCGCCAGCGTGGCCAACGTCTTACCGCGACCAACGTCGTCCCCACCGGCTTCCACGCGACGGGACAACTCGCGACCGACTTCTCCGTACAAGCCCATTCGCCGGAGGCAGGTGACCAGTTGCGTGCCGATCTTCTGCTTCAGCCCTTCATTGTCACCAGCGGCTTGCTCGCAACGCACGAACGCCGTCGCCGCCGATCCGTACTCTTCGGCCTGCAGATAGAGTTTGCCGACGCGGTAGAGTATCTCCGCACGGTCTTCAACCACGGGCGACTGATCCAGGTACTTCTCCCACGCACGAGCCGATTGGCCGGCAAGACTCTTGTCTTCCAGTTCCATGGCCACGGCGCGAAGATCTTCGCCCGTTGGTTCCCCCGCGCCAGTAGCGATGTCGCCGTTGGTGCGCAGAAGCGCCACGGCCAGCCCGGCAATCGTGAGAATCTGCAGTCCGATCAGCAGCCAGGCCAGTTTCCCAATGCTGCCGCCGGCGTTCCTCTTCAGCTTTCCGGGCGGCGTCCCAAGATTCAGTTGTGGTTTGTTTTCTTCGCTCACGGCTATGAGATCCGTACGTGTTGAGGGGCGGGTGTCGGGTGTCGGGTGTCAGGTGTCGGGTGTCGGGTGTCGGGGTACCGATACTGAGTGCTGAGTACCGAGTACCGAGTACCGAGTGCTGAGTGCTGAGTACTGAGTACTGAGTACGTCTTCCCCGACACCTGACACCCGACACCTGCCCCCCTTCCCTACCGAAATCTCTTCTCTCGCATATCAAAAAACCGGCGCAAACCGGCCAGATAGTCTCCTCGCGTGTCGATCGCCAACTGGTCCACGCCTGTCTTCTTCAGTTCGTCCGAAAGGCCGTGATCCCGTTCTGCGGTTCGCTGTTCGAACATCGTCCGTACCGCCGGATGACGCGTGTCCACTTCGACCACCTCGCCCGTCTCGGCGTCCATTAGCGAAATGAAACCCACGTTGGGCAAGGCGTGCTCGCGCGGATCCGAAATCGTTATGGCCGTCAAGTCATGTCGTTTGTTCGTGATGGCCAACGATTGACGAGCACTGGGGCCGAGGAAGTCGCTGATCAGAAACACCACGGCGCGGCGTTTCTGCACTTGATTCAAAAAATCCAAGGCTGACTGCAGATTCGTCTCGCGAGCGATGGGCTGCACGTCCACCAGTTGACGAATGATGTGCAGCACGTGCGCCTTGCCCTTTCTCGGAGGAAGGAACTCCACCACATCGTCGCAGAACTTGATCAAACCAACCTTGTCGTTATTCTTCAGGGCCGAAAACATCAACAGCGATGCCACTTCGACAACCAGGTCCAACTTGGATTGCTGCGTCGAACCGAATATCCCCGACGCCGAAACGTCGACCAGAAACAGCACCGTCAACTCCCGCTCCTCGCTGAACAGCTTGACGAAACAGCCGCCGGTGCGTGCCGTGACATTCCAGTCGATGGTGCGGATATCGTCGCCAGGCTGGTACTCGCGCACCTCGTCAAACTCCATCCCGCGGCCACGAAACACACTCTTGTACTGCCCGGCGAACACGTCGTTCACCGTGCGATTGGCCACGATCTGGATGCGTTGTACCTTCTTCAGGATCTCGGCAACGCGTTGTTCGGATGACGTGTCACTCGTCATTGGTCATTGGGATCTGGTCATTGGGATTTGCCATTCGCTCGACTCTTCGCGCCTCGCCCCGCTACGGAACGGGGACCTTGCTCAAGATGGTCCCAATCACGTCCTCGGGCGTAATCTGCTCGGCTTCTGCCTCGTAGGTCAGGATTATGCGATGTCGAAGCACATCGTAGGCGACGTCTTTCACATCCTGGGGCGTCACGTAGCCGCGCCCGTTCAGAAATGCCACGGCACGGGCCCCGATCCCCAGGTAGATCGTTGCTCGTGGAGATCCGCCGTAGTCGATCAACGGCGCCAAATCGTGCATGTCGAACGCTGCGGGGTCTCGTGTCGCTTGCACGAGGCTCAGGATGTAGTCCTTCAACTGATCGTCCACGTAGATCAGCTTCACTACCTCCTGCATGCCGAAAACGTCATCCGGCGATAGAACGGGCTGGATGGGGCGGTTGGTGTCGTCCAGCGCCATGTCCAGCACTTTGCGTTCCTCTTCGGGCTTGGGATAGTCGATCTTGATTTTCAACATGAAGCGGTCCACTTGCGCTTCGGGCAGCGGATAGGTCCCTTCTTGTTCGATTGGGTTCTGGGTCGCCATCACAAGAAAGAGGCCCTCCAGCGGATAAGTCTCATCGCCGATCGTCACCTGTCGCTCTTGCATGGCTTCGAGCAGGGCCGACTGGACCTTTGACGGCGCGCGGTTGATCTCGTCGGCCAATACAAAGTTGGCGAAGAGGGGGCCTTTCCGCGTAGTAAACGTGCCTGTGGCAGGCTGATAGATCATCGTGCCAATCAGGTCGGCTGGCAGCAAATCAGGCGTGAATTGAATGCGCTGAAACGAGGTATGCAGTGATTCGGCCAGCGACTTAATTGCAGTTGTTTTGGCCAGTCCGGGTACGCCCTCCAACAAGACGTGACCGCTGGTAAGCAGGCCGGTCATCAGACGCGAGAGCATGCTCTCCTGGCCAACAATCGTCTTTCGCATTTCGGATTTCAGCCGATCCAATAGGTCGGCCTTCTCGGCGACACGGTCTTTGATTTGCTGAACGTCAACCTGCACGGACAAGACTCCTTGTGGCAACGAGCGATCGTTCGTGGAACCAAACCAATGATTGTTTTCGCCGCACCGTGATCGTGTCAATGGGGAGACGGGCCAGTCACGGAAAGTGCCTTGGGCGGAAGCATTGCTGTCCGCGCGCCGTCGGATACAATGTGGGCATGACACCGAACGTAAGCGATACGCTCCAGATCCATCGTTGCCCTAAGCTCGACAAATCCACCTTGGTGCTCGCGTTCAGCGGCTGGATGGATGGGGGCGATGTGTCTACCGGCACGGTCCGGCGCCTTGTCCACCTACTGGACGCCCAGCCCATCGCCGACATCGACCCCGAGCCGTTCTACATCTATAATTTTCCGGGCTCGATGGAGATTACGGCACTATTCCGCCCCCATATCGAGATCATAGACGGCGTGATCAAGTCCTTCGACATGCCGACCAACACGTTCTACTCCCACGATTCGGGCAATCTTCTGTTGTTTATCGGCAAGGAGCCTAATCTGTACTGGCGTTCCTTTGGCGAGTGCATCTTCCATTTGGCGGACGAGGTGGGTGTCGAACGCATCCTGTTTGTCGGGTCATTCGGCGGATCCGTGCCGCACACGCGCGAGCCGCGTCTGTTTGTGACTTGCTCGGACGCCAAGCTGTTGCCGAACATGGAGAAGTACGGTGTTCGGCGCAGCGGGTATGAAGGCCCCGGATCGTTTACCAGCTACTTGATGACCCAAGCCAGACCGGCGGGCGTGGATATGGTGTCTCTCGTTGCCGAGATCCCCGGTTACCTCCAGGGCACGAATCCGTTGAGCATCGAAGCCGTTACACGCCGCCTTGCGAAGATTCTTAAGCTCCCACTCGATCTCGACTCACTCCGCACCGCCAGCACCGATTGGGAGATGCGCGTCTCGACCGCCATCGAAGAAAACGATGAACTGGCGAGAAATGTGCGCGAGCTGGAAGAAGAATACGACAACGAACTTCTCGAACTCGACGCCGCCGACTCCTGACCGGTACTTCGGCCTCGGCGGGCGCCTGCGGTCGCTTAGCGTGCGCGGTCGTGTTGTTTGTCAGCGCGGGTGTGTTTCTGATTCGCCTCTACCCGCAACTTTCGAGCGAACGTTCGTGTTCCCTGAGCAGCGCTTCTTAGCGCAGCATCGGCACCGGCTCGAGCCTCGGCCGAAGTGGGGCGCACGGATGCGGTCTCGATGGCTTCTGCGTAACGATCCAGGACACTCGCAGCACAAGTAGATGCCTCGCCTTGTGCGAAGTCATTCGCAGCGTGGACAACGGATTGAATTAGTTCGTCGAACTGGTCGCGCGTGAAAGTGAGAGTGTCTCGCGATTTGTCTGGCATGGATCTGAACCTCTGCGATTCACGGGTGGAGAACCGGCACAAAGCGAACAACCAAACATTCCGGCTGACGTTTGAAAAAAGAAAGGCCACGCCAGAGGCAGGCCGGCGTGGCCGATCCGAGTGGAGGTATCAGCCTGTCAATACACCCTACGTCAGAGGTAGCGACCGGCAAGTCGGAAGCGGACTTTTAGGGCAAAATTCTTGATGAGTGACGGACCGGCTCACGAGGCTCGGTGTGGAACGCTCAGCTATCGGTGAATCTGACCGGGATGCGATTCCTGGTGACACTCAGACCGTCGAGCTCGGGCGGTTCTACGTTTCCGCGCAGGAGCCAACAGCACGCTCTTTTGCACGTTGCCTTTTCGCAACCTAGGCTTCTAACGAGTGATCAAGCTCTGCCCTTGGGAGACGCCGCCTGCGTGTCTCGGAAGCCCCGTGCATTGCGACATAGACGCATACTGTCGCCTGCTTTCGCGGCAAGGGAAAGACGCGGCATCGTCATAATCCGCAGACCCATAGCATCGCCATACGATGAACAACCATGTAGCTGTCATTGCGGTCTTGGCATTCACGTCGGCCTTGAACCAGACGTCAGCCGTGGTAGCGGACAGTTCCCATCTTACGCCGGAGTTGTTATACCGCGAGGGAGACAAGCTATTGGCCGATGCAGCGGACGGTCAGCTCGACGATTTTTCCTTATTCGATGCTGCCGTGATTGCCAGCGGCGTGCCAGACGCGGAAGAAGTGGCGACCTGCCGCGCACGCTTCAGACTGTTCCGCGACTCTGTTAGAGAGGAGATGACGGCAGAATCGTCGGTTCGCCATCGAGCCGAGAAGATCTTCCGCCGGATGCATCAGGAACTCCTGACCGGCCAATACCGGCCCTCTTGCACCGAACTGCACCTTACGTTGGACGGCGGACACTACAACTGCGTCACGGCAACTATCTTGTATCGTTGTCTCTGCGCGGAGTTCAGCATTCCGGTGACAACGATTGCCGAGACGGGACACGTTTACGCCCTGCTCGTGGGCGATAGCCCCGTCGTTATTCAGACGACCTCGGCGGACGGCTTCACCGCCAGCGATGCGATCGATGGCGGCCGTCGGATTACCGATGTCCAACTCCTGGCGAAGATCTACTACAACCGCGGAGTGAGCCTGCTGGAGAAACGTCGATTTCGTGATGCCCTCGATTTGCTAGAGATCGGTCATCGATTGGACCGGCAAGACGCAATCGCGTGGAAGAACGTTCTCGCGTGCATGAACAACTGGGCGTTATCGGAATGTGACGCCGGGCGATTCCAGCATGCGGCGGAGTTGCTGTCACGCGGCCTGGACATGGCACCCGACTACCGACCGTTTCTGGACAACGAATTGCACGTATACCATCGTTGGGTATCGCGACTGTGCGCCGGCGTTCGATTCGAAGAAGCCTTGGATATCCTGGAATCAGGATACGGGCGCCGCCCCGAGGCTCCGTTGTTTGACCAAGGGCGGCCGGCCGTATACCGGGCCTGGCGAGACTCGCTGCTGGCGTCGGGAAGAACAGTCGAAGCGGCCGCCGTGTTCGCCAGGGCACAAAAACACTTCCCGCAGCGGACACGATCCTGGTGAGCCAAACCGTCGATTCAAAGCTTGGCGGTGGAGCAGGTCACCAGACGCCCGGCAGAAGCCGCCAGCGGACTGCTTGCACGTAAGTGTGGTAGGCATCTTCGCGATGAAGAAGCCTCTCTTCCACTTGGATGCGAACAACAATAAACGGCACGGCCGCTACGAGGGGGCACGCCAACAGCGGCTGAGGATTGCTCAGGAAGCAACCCAACACCATCAGCAACTCGCCGGCGTACGCCGGATGACGGACAATCCGGTACGGTCCGTTGGCGACGACTCCACGCACTGCAGGTAACACGGCAAAGCAGCGGCCCAAGTAGGCAAACGAAACAATCGCCAGAATGGTGCCTAACGCGAAAGTCGTTTGCGCTACGGCTGGCCACTCATCGGCCGGTAGGGCCAGTTTGAACGCGGAACCACAGACTATTAGCGATGGCAAGCACAGGATGATACCTAGATTGCCGGCCTGTCGGACGAGTGGTTTTCGTACCAAGAACAAGTAGCCAACAACCAAGTTCAGAAGCGTGATCCCAACGCGAACGATCGTCAATCGCGTGGAAGGCTCCGTGGCGGTCATTCCCAAGACCGCCCAAGATAGGATGCTCGCGCCGGCTAGGGCGTTGAAGGCACGCTCAGATTTGGTCAAGACAAGGTTCCGGCATCAATAGATCCAGAAAGACCAATCGAACACCCAACTTAGGAAATTGATGATCAAGAGGATCCCGATGAAAACCAGCCAACCGACACAACCGCCACCTTTTCCTTCTGACATGTGCCTGCTCCCATCACTTACGCAGAATCAAGCCGTTTCCCGGCATCGACCGGGAAGCACCCTCCTGCTAACAGAGAACTTGAGAGGTTTACATGAGTTGTACCTCGATGGAGTTATCTTGTTCTGCCACATTCCCGGATGCAAGTAGGGAACGCGACAAGACCGCCGTGAGGACGAGAGAATGGACGACTAGTCGAACAGCAGTCCCTGAGAATCTTCGCCGGCACCTTGGCCGGGGAGCATGTTCAAGTGCTCGTATGCCTTTGCCGTGACAACACGGCCCCGCGGCGTGCGGATGACCAGTTCGCTGCGGAGCAAGAACGGCTCGACTTCGTCTTCCAGCGTATCGGGCGATGCGTTCATGGTGTGAGCGATGGCCTCGATGCCGGCCGGCCCGCCCTCGAATACGCGGATGATTGTCTTTAGGTAATCGCGATCGAGCTTATTGAGTCCCAGTTTGTCGATGGCCGCCATTTTCAACGCCGCGCGGGCCACTTCCAGCGTGATGTGTCCGTCGGCTCTGCTGTCCGCGTAGTCGCGTACCCACCGCAGTCGATTGTTCGCAACACGTGGGGTGCTGCGGCTGCGAGTGGCGATTTCGCTGGCGGCATCTTCATCGGTCTCGACGCTCAGTTTTCGAGCGTTGCGGCGGACGATTTCGGTCAACTCCTCGACCGTGTAGAAGCCCAGATGTTCGCGAGTCTGAAACCGGTCGCGAAGCGGTCCGGACAGCATACCGGCTCGGGTCGTAGCTCCGATCAAGGTAAAGGGCTTAAGCCACAGATTGTGCGTCCGCGCGTTGATGCCTTCGCCCAGCACGATGTCGATTCGGAAATCCTCCATCGCGGTGTAAAGGTACTCCTCGACGGCGGTCGGCAAACGGTGGATCTCGTCGATGAACAAGACCGATCGCTCTTCAGCGTTGGTCAGATAGGGGACGATGTCCTTGGGCGCTTTCAGGCCCGGTCCGCTGGCCAACTGAATGGTCACATCCAGTTCGCGCGGGATGCACAAGGCGAACGTGGTTTTGCCCAGACCCGGTGGGCCGTCGAAGAGTATGTGGCCGAGCGACTCGTCACGTTTGCGAGCCGCATCGACGACGATCAGCAATCGCTCGTACACGTCGCGCTGGCCGACCATCTCGGACATGCGCTGCGGACGCAGAGCGCGGTCTTCGTCGTCTTCCGGCGAATAGCCACCCACGATCCGTTCCCTAGCCATGGTCGATCCGTGCTGCGTTGAGTGTACCACAGGCCTCCGGCCTGTGATGGATGCGGCTGCTCAATTGCGCCCGATGCGTGTCGAGGCCCGAGATCCACGGGTTGTGGTCGCGCCGACGTTGTTGCATATCCGACAACTCCCAAGCATATCACCAATGCGACAATCGCCACAATGGCCAATGCCACGATTACCTTGGTCCAGGAAATCGGTGCCTGGCCCGTGGCTCGCCCCGATTGGCCGTTGATCAGAAAGCGAAAGACGCGATCGTTGTATTTGTACGCCATCACCCAAACGGGCAGCAGCATCGGCTCGCTCGACAGGCCCTCCATGCGAACGTTCGCCTTCATGTTGCGGCATCGTCCTGGCACATACTGCTCGCAGGCATTCCGTTCCAGGTTCTCCAGTCCCTGACACGCCAGCGGACGAGCGTACTTCCGTTGAACGCGGAACTGTTCCACGATCAAATCCTCGGTGTTCACCTCCTCCGGCACCTTGGCCTTGGCC
>JACKQG010007267.1_pt1 | contig 11257 bp, 7 predicted proteins | sample 8237621 | NCBI WGS metagenome assembly JACKQG01 (sample SAMN15677084, study PRJNA649215) | marine metagenome | biome: marine; feature: Black Sea; material: saline water; isolation source: suspended particulate matter (SPM) from the Black Sea western gyre | collected 2013-06-09/2013-06-10 | depth... | reverse complement strand
TACAGAACATTGTCGTCAGTTTCAAGGGCGGCTTGGATTACTTGGATGCCCAACGCGATCAACAAATCGACATGCACTGCCACGCTCAGCAGTCCACCTAGCCAATAGCGACGCAGGAGCGTCAGCCAAACGGGGCTCGGCCGAGATTCGTTCGCGCGGATTTCGACCACGTCCGCTTGGCCGCGATGGTGTTTCTTGCGACGCCGGTCCGAAGCTTCGCACACAGATGACCATTCGGGATAGCGCCATCGCCCGGCCCGAGAAACCTGGGATTCGATCCGCTCGTCGTCGACCATCCGCGTAGGTACATTGGCCTCGCCCAGCAGGCGGAGAAAATCATCGTACCCGCTGGTAGGCGGATCGGCGGTGCAAACTGCGCTCTTGCCGTCGACGCTCATCGCCACACGCATGCAGAAATGCTAACTTGAAGAGGCCAACAACTCTGCATTGTCAACAAAACACCTCCGGTGGTCAAGGAAGCTTTGGCGATGACGCGCGATGATGACCTGGAACTCTGGAACGAACAGTGGGACCTGAGCCCCGGTGTCACCTATCTTAACCATGGTTCTTTTGGGCCCCCACCCAAGCCGGTCCAAACGGCCCGGCGAGTGTGGCAAGACCGTTTGTACCGCCAGCCAATGGACTTCTTCATGCGCAAGTACGAAGAAGCATGGTTCCAGTCGCGCCGCAGTCTGGCGGAGTTCGTTGGGGCGGATGAACGGAATCTGGCCTTCGTCGAGAATGCAACGGCCGCGATGAACGTGGTAGCGGACAGCTTTCCGTTGCGGCCCGGCGACGAGGTCGTCCTGACGGATCACGAGTATGGGGCCGTCCGGAGAATCTGGGCACGAGCGGCCAAGCGAGCCGGTGCTGCCGAGCCACGCGTTGCTCGCCTGCCACTGCCAATCGAATCCACGGATCAAGTGCTGGATGCGATCTTCGCGGCAACGACGGACCGAACACGATTGCTGGTGGTCAGTCACATCACCTCGCCCACGGCAATCACCCTGCCCGTCCAGCAGATCGTTGCCCAGGCCCATAGTCGGGGCATTGCCGTCTGCCTTGACGGCCCCCACGTGCCCGCCCAACTGCCGTTGGATCTGGAGAGTTTGGAATGTGACTTCTATTGCGCCAGTTGCCACAAATGGCTGTGTGCACCGTTCGGCAGCGGTTTTCTGTATGTTGCACCGCAGTACGACGGCCAGATCCAGCCGCCCCTTCTGAGTTGGGGGCGACTTCCGGAGAATTCCGTGCAGACTTGGAGCGACGAGTTCATTTGGAGTGGGACTCGCGATCCTACTGCCTATCTTACAGTGCCGGTCGCGATCGCCTTCCTACGGGACGTTGGGCTAGAGAGGTTTCGTGACCGGACGCACCAGTTGGCCAAGTACGCGCGCCATCGACTGGTCGATTTGACAGGCAACGAGCCAATCGTGACAGACTCGTCAGAATGGTACGGCAGCATGGCTCAGGTGCTGCTGCCTTCGGGGGACGCCGCGATGTTGCAAAGACAACTCTGGACCGAACACGCGATCGAGGTTCCCATCATCACCTGGGACGACCGCCGCTGGATCCGCGTATCGTGCCATCTCTACAACACTCACAAAGATATCGACCTGCTGGTGGATGCACTAAGGCGGCTATTGTGAGTTTGCTAGTCGACGGCCAGCAATTCGTCGATCATGGCCTGCGTGCCCGAGGTCGTGTAGCTCATGCGTTCCATCCATAACGACGTGAGCACGCCCGTCGCATCCCATAGGTCAGGGCGAAAACAAGAGAGAATGGCGGAGGCAATCTGGGCGTTCAGATCGGCGTTCGTGGACTGGCGAGCCGTGTCCGTCCGGAAGGCGGATTTCAGAGAGGCTTCGAGAATCCGCCACGCTTGATCGCTATCCGGGACACCAGAATCGCCCGAGAAATCGTCGGCAAAGTCGAGGACGCGTTTGATGTCGAAGGCGTAGTCCGTGATGTCGCACTCCGGAACCAGTTGGGCTAACAAGACATCGGTCCAGCGTTCGCTGCGACAGCGCAGACGGTTGACCACCAACACTTCGTCCAGATCGTAGTCGTCGGCGTCGAACAACACACTCAATGCGCGATTGCGGGCTTCGAGGTGGGCGATCAGTGCGCTACGCACGACCGGCGAGACATAACTCAAGCCGTGTCGCCGATCATGCTCGCAGGCGATTGCGGTCCAAACGCGAGTCAAGATTTCGCCGGTAAAGACTTCTTCCATGACCACAGAGATGCGAGACCACGATTGAGCCATCCGTGTTCCTCGCCCGGTTCGCCGTTGATACTCGGTCAAAGCCCGAGTCCACCGTTCATGCCGAGCTTTTGACGCCGACCAGTACTCGTGGATATGAGTGTCTGACAGGCGGCCTTGCCCGCGAATGAACGCACGCCCATTGACCGCCAAGGCAGCAGCAATTTCTACAAGATCACTAGCACGCATGTTCGGCGAACCGTTGCAAGAACTGCGCCGAACTTCACGGCCTGCGGTTCAATTCGCCATAAGTGCTGAAATAGCAGGCACTACAGGCGATTGGGGACCGCTCAACCTCGCTCTCAGCGAAGGACGCGTCGAAGAAAGTCAACGTCGCCACTGATGGATGTTGTCTAATCACTACGGGCTCGGATCAGCGATCGGCTCGATCTCCGGCTCTGGTAGCGGATGGTCGTCCGCCGGCAGTGGCGTTTCGAAGTCTTCGGCGTCGGTGCACCAATTCATGACCGTGCTACCATTCTCCGGCATTACCATCTTTCCGGGCCAACACGCGCCGCCGCCACCAATCCCCGGATACCCGTGCTCGGGAGTCAACGGACCCGGGTCGATCCACATGCTTTCCGCATCCAACTGCATGGTGCCCAAATCGAAATCCAACGCGCGTCGCAGCACCTCATAAGTAACCCAAATACTGAGGAAATCGTTTTGCGCTGTCAACAAGTCGCCCAACGCGGATACGGCGTCGCGCGTTGCCGTTGGTCCGGATGCCTGGCTCTGCACGTCACTGATTCTGCGAGACTCCTGGTTCAGTTCGATTTGCTGTGCGGCCGCCCATACCGCTTCGCGCCGCAACTGGAAGTTTCTCTGGTTCAGAAGGATCGTTCTGATCGTGTCGCGGAATCCACGCGAAATTTGATCCTCGATCGCATAGTAATTGCGACGAGCCTGTTGATATTCGATCAAGGCTTGGCGGTACGTGTTGCGTTCGGACAGCCGCGTTAGCGGAGCGTCAAACTGCACGGCCGCGCGCAAACGGCCGGTTGCTGAGTCGAACTTGAAGGGATTGTCATCGCGAGTGCTCATGTCGCCGCTGAACACGATATCCAGCGTGCTTTCCAAGTTGTCCGCATTGAATTCGATCAACCGCCACGTGTCCACTAGGGCTGCCCGCGCATTCATCCAATCGCGCCGGTTCACTCTGGCGATATCCACAGCCGCTACGGGATGCAGATCGATGTGGACCAGCGAAACGGTCTCGGCCCGTGTGCGGGCTTGTACCAGCGATAGTTCGAGCACGTTGTCGGCCAGATTCACCAACTCTTGCGGAAGCGGTCGCGAAACTTCTCGGCGAAAACGATCCGCCAATTCCGCGGAAGTCTGATTTGGCAAGTCCGCGATCAGTTCGTCGATTTTCTCCCGGAGGGCTCGAACGTTGCCCGGAAGACTGTCGAAACTGCCCGACGCATCCATGCGGGCCGAGGTGTCCAGCAGCATGTCGACCAATTGGGCAAACAATCGTTCGAGCAACCGGATTCTGTTCATTGGGTCTTCTTCGCCAGCGCCTTCCACCTCGTACGGAATAGCCCGCCAGCGGTCCACCTGCTCAAGCCAAGGGTAGTCTTGCGTCATCTGCTTGTACTGTTCATTCAGAGGCTGGACGTCCTGTTCGAGCCAGCCAGCGATCTGGTCGTGGGTCGTCTTTGCCTCGGCATCGGGCATGTTTTCCATCGCCTGAACTAGGTCGCGGTACTTTTCGTACATGGCTCGTGTGGTGGGATTCGTGTCGGTCTGCATCCACTCGATATTGACGCGACCACCGGAATCCAACAGCAGCCGGAAAGCGTCGATGTCATGTATTTGATCGCGCAGGAGATTGAAACGGTGGAAACTTTGAAGGTTCTGCCACCAGTTTTCGCTTGCGATTTCGTTTCGGATGCGTGTTAGAAGGTCGATATCGGCCTGCAGGTCCTGAGGGTCAACGCCAGCCCGATCGGCGCCTGCGTGCTCCTGGATCGTTTGTTCCAGGATGCTCAGCAGTTTGACGCCATCAGCGTGAGAGCGACGGATCTGGGAATTGTCGCCGTCCGTCAAGCGACTGCGAATGTCTTCAACTGCATCCAACCTGACTTTCAACTCTTGGAGTTCCCGTGTCAGTGTGTCCCGCCAGGCTGGGGCCGTGTCGTCGGCGGTGAGCAACACGGCCAACGCCGTCTCGAGGCTGTCGCCGACCGCTTGCTGCAACTCGCTGACTTCTTCCTGCAGGTCCACCACATCGCGATGGATGAGATTCAACCGCTCGAGCATGGGGTCTTTGATTTCAAGACAGATTTCGGGCGAAAGGCCCAGCGTGATCTTGAACCGATCCAGTTGACTCTCATAGCCGGTCGCTGCAATCTCAAGTTGACTCTCGGCCCGCAATACAGCTTGGCGTGCCTGAGCCACTTGCAGTCGTTGGCCGACCACGGCTGCGCTGTCGATGTCTCTCCGGGACAGCAGTTCCTGCAGCGTCATGCGCAGGCGAAAGTGGTTGGAGCGTAGAGAGTACAGATTGAAACTCAGGTTGTGGATTTCCTGCTGTGTCTGCAACAGCCCCATGAAGCCACCTGCCTGCGCCGCGCCTGTTCCGCCTCCGAAACTCGCTGCGCCGCCGCCGGCGAGACGTCCGAAACCACCGCCGCCGACTCCGCTGAAGCCCTCCAAACCGGCACCGCCGAACACGCCGCCGCGACGCGACGGCCCCTGACCCGCATCGACCCCCGTAACGACTTCCAAATGGAATCCTCGGCGAAAACGCTCCATCTGGCGGACGTTCGCCAGCAACGTCCGCTCGGCCAAGGTCAGCCGTTCCATGATGCGATCGCGGCCGCCATTGCGCAGCAGGGGCTGGACCAGCGTGAAGTCCAAGAGCGTCGTTGCCGCATACGTATCCGGACCTGAGAACTGCCATATCAACGAGTTGGCCAGCCCCACGACTAGATCGGCTCCGGTGGTGTACAGTTTGTTCATCCTAATATTGGCCGTAGCGGGACCACTCGTCGTTAGACTCAGCGCGCTCCGAGAATCGCCTGCCCCACTCCGTAAACGTCCATCGGCGTTGTAATCCACGGTATAGCCGCCAAAGAACTGCGAGTCGAAGCGAAACCGCTCGAAACTCACGTCCAAGGCGGAAAGATAAAGCTGTTCCAGTGCGTTTTGGTATTCACGGGAATGTAGAAGCGCCAATTGCACTGCGGTATGAGCATCTAGAACCAGGACGCCGTCTTCGTTCAAGGGCAAATATTCGCGCCAGTAGGGGTTCTCCAACTCCGTCGTGTCGCCATTGGCGTGCCAGCGTGGAAATCCCCGCTTGCCGTCGACCATGTGCATGTACTGATGCGAGTCCGGATCGTCGGGCGGCATGGGGGGGCGGTCCGGGTCGAAAGGATCAAACATGCGCGAACGCGGATCGACTTCGATACTGCAATCCTCTAACGCCCAATGTGGATGATACGCTTTCTCGGTGATCAGCGAATAGGCATCGCTGTCGGCTTTCTGGCGATAGTAGCTGCGATGGCAACCGCCGATCGTCGCCACTGCGAGCAACGAGACGAGGGCCCACATACTGGACCGTCGCAGCCTGTCAGTCTTTCTTCGTGTTCTCATCGTGCACTTCCCTGTGCTGACCACTATCGTCGATATCCGGGGTGACTGCTCGCAAAGCAAGCGGTCGCTCTGCGGCACGCACCAACCGTTCGAGCAGCGACGCCAGCAGTTTCTGCTCGTCGACGGACAGGTGTTTGGTAAGAGCGACTGAAACGGCCCCGAAGTCCGTTCGGATCTCGTTCATCATGCGGCTGCCTTCGTCGGCGAGGGTCCAGTACTGCCTGCGGCGGTCTTCTGCGCATCGTTTGGCAGCCAACAACCCTCGCTGGCGCAAACACTCGACCAGCCCGCTCATTTGCGCCGCCGAAACGCCCACAGCTACAGCCAATTCGTTTTGCGCGATGCCAGGCTCGCGGGCTTCGCAGCACAACCACAGCACAAGCAGCTCGACGTCGCTGATGCCCCAGCGGCGGACACGGTCCGCCAGCGTCCGTCGTAACTCGCGCTCACACTGCGAGACTAGGCGCAGCAGCTCAACCGGACCGAGATCGTCGATCCCGGCCGGGATGCCAGATGGGCGCGCTAATTGAGGCATAGGGCGAGACATCGCTCGGCGACCGTCAAAGACGAAGACAGATAAGATCGTTCAACTATGAAAGATTCGGGCGGGAAACCGTTCAGACTTGAACTAATCGGTCGACCGATAGAAACGGTTCGCCAGTAGGTGCTCCAGTGCTAGCACGAGAGCGACCACCAGGATCAGAAACGGGTAGAATTCGCGTCCCATGCGCGCCTCGCCGATGCCCAACACGATCTCGTCCTTGCTTCGAGCAAAGTGATACCGATTCGGTCCAAGCATCGCGTCGAGTTCATCCCTGGGGAGTCGTTCCAAGTCGCTCGCTGCTCGTGGTAGATTCACGCTGAAGCCACGACCGATCGGGCCGGCTTGATTGCCTTTCAGCCGATACGCGCCCGGGTACTCAGTAAACTTGACCATGATCCTGCCGTCGGCCGCCGTCACGTCCTGCGGCTGGCCCAGCGGCGTGAACAACTGATATCGCTCGGGATAGCGGTCGCGACTGTTGGGCAGCATCGCCGTCTGGCCTGCCAGATAGTTCAGCTTCGTACCTGCAGTGTCCACAAGATGAGTCATCATTTCGTTGACCAGCATCACGTAAGGCCACGCATTTTCGCCCGTGGGCAACTCGTTCCAGGTCTGACGGCCCTGCAGGCGAACCGGATCGGATACCGGCGTGGTCATGATCAAGGCTCGTCCGCGTTCCAGCGTGGTCTCCAACAACGCGGCTTTGTTGCTGCTAAATGGGATGACCAGTTGCGCGTTCGGCGAGAAGTCTTCCAGCACCCAATGCCGGAAAACGGGAAACTGATGCCAGGGCACCGTAGTCGCAATGTCGCGAAACGCAGCAGTGACTGGATGGTTCAGATCACGCAGGGCCAAGAACAAGTCGCCCGGCGATCGCCATTGGCGGGCCAACTTGCCCCCGAGCAGCGAGTGCGCCGCCGGATCGTTGAACGAGGCCTGATCAGCATTGTGGCCCAGGAAAACTGCCAGCCCGCCTCCGCCGCGAACGTACGCCGCCAGCTTCGCCCAGTCCGGCGGCGTGAGCGGCGAGGGATCCAACAGGCAGACTGCGGCATAATCATTCAGGTCCAGGTTCGGCAACTCGGCCTGCTGCTGGACCGAACAATCGTATCGCGCCCGGCCCGTTTCGCGATACTCGTACGGTGCGATCGCCTCGACGAAGAACTTCGTCGTCGTTCCCGCCGGAGCCAGCACTAGCACAGGCGACGCTTCCTGGACCTCGACTGTGAAAAAGCGAAGATTGTCGATCGCCAGACCGTCCTTCCCGGTCAATTTGATTTGCGCCTGATGGACACCCATGTCGAGCCCGCTCAGGTGGAAGCTGATCATTTGGGCTCCGTTTTCGGGCAGATCGATAACCTGTTGACTGCGTCGCTGCGCCGCGGGCAGCAACATCTCGCCGTCCATGATCAACGGACGTTCCGGATCCGGCTCCTCCAGCAACAGTTCGATCGTGCTTGGGCCGCCTGGACCCACGCAACTCACTTCTGTGTGTAACGTCAGTTCGCCGCTCTTGGGTAACACGTCGGCCGACAGCCGTACATCGCCCAATATCGTGTTTTGCGGATTGTCGATGCCCACGTCGATGATGTACAGCAAGACGTCGTCGGCTTCGCCCAAACGTCGTTGCAGTAGGACGGGCGACGCCGCGGACCAGGCGGGGCGTGTCACGTCCGTGAAAACGTACACTTCCTTGCGTGCCTTGGTGGTCTCGACGGCAAGCTCGACCGCCTGGTTCACGGCATCGGTCAGCGGCAGCGGCACGCCCGCGATCTCTAGACGCTCGATCGACCGTTCGGCGGCTGCCAGATCTACGGCAAACACGGCGCCAGCGGATCGCGAATCGACGACTGCAACTTCGCTATCGGCCGGCAGTTGACGTATGAGCCATAACGCGATCTCCCGGGCTTGCTCCAGCCGTGATTTGTTTTGCCAGAGATACTGCATGCGCGGCGAGGTGTCGAATACCAGCACCGCACTGACCGGCGCCTGCTGATTGCCGATCGCGTGTTTCTCGCCGTCGCCAAGCGACTTGGCCAACATGACCGACAGAACGATGCCTACCAGCAAGGTCGCGGCAAGGAAGCTCAATACGGCAACTCTTCCGCGCCGCTGCAATGCGGACAGCAACGCAAGCAGGCCGACCACAAGGAACAGCGTCCCCAGAACGCCCGTGGCAATCCAGTTGCCCAGGGCCATCGAATGGACGCTCGGCCGGGCCAACGCCGCGGCCAGCAGGGCGATCGCCAGACAGCGAAGGGCCAGCAGCAGCCAGTGGCGAAGTTGCATCTTCCGCCGATTCGCGTCGCGACGTTGCTGAATAAACCGCAACGCCGGAAAGACCATCTGCTTCGGTCGTTGGCGCATCACCAAGTGCAGGACGATCGGGATCGTCACTAGCAAACCGCCGAAAATGAGTGAGAAGTTGACGAATGCCATTAGGCCAAGTGTCTCGGTCGATACTCTGAACTCGTGAGCGAGCGCGGTAGCCGCGAAGCGGCGCAGGCACGTAGCCTGGGGTCTCGACCCCAGGAGCCGGAGAGCCAACCCCGAAACCAACACCCAAAGTCCCGAAGGGACGCAGGCGGCTGGATTCCGTCACCGGCCCCATCTCAATCCCACACGTACCGCTCGTCGTATTCAATTCCGTGCTTCTCCAGAAGCCCGATGAATTCCTCTTTGAACGCTTTCACTCGATGATGCTCCTCCTGGCTACGCACATATCTGTTGACCTTCGGCAGTTGCGAAACGCTTACCGTGAACGCCCCATATCCTCTTTGCCATGCAAACTTGCCTTGGTGGTCTGTTTGTTCATTGACCCATTTCGACGATTTCGCTTTGACGGTCTTCAGCATGACTGCCACGGACGGCTCCGTTTTCAATCGCGCGACCCAATGAATGTGATCTGGCGTCCCGCCGATTTCCAGAAGCACACCACCCTCGCCTCGGATGATTCCACCGATGTACTCGTAGAGCCTATCCCGCAAGGACGGAACGATGAGCGGTTCACGATGCTTTGTGCTGTACACGGCGTGGTACAGCAGCTTGGTGAATGTTCCGGCCATGGCGTCACCTCGTGCCTGCGCTCCTTCGGAGCTTGATTAGGGTGGTGGTGTACTACGCATCCTCGGGTTGAAACCCGAGCCTATGTGCCTGCGCCGCTTCGCGGCTTTCACGGTGGGAAACGTGTCCCGTTTCGTCAAAATCGCGCTTTTCTACTCGTCAAATACTCCATCAACGCTTTGTCGAACTGCATGCTCGTATCCAACTCGACATAGTCGACGCCGGTCTGAAAGCAAACTTGACGGTATTCGTCTCGGAACGCCTCGACACCCGACAGATACTCGCGACGGTATCCCGTCGCGTCGACTTGGACCTTTTCCTCCGTCTCCGGCTCCTCGAACTCGATCACGCCGTCAAACGGAAAATGGACCTCCGCCTCGTCCAGCACGTGGAACAGGATCACGTCGTGCCCACCGTGCCGCAAGACGCGAAGGCTGTGGAAGACCGGTTCCGGATCGGTCAGCAGGTCCGAAAAGATCATCACCAGGCTGCGGTGTCGCAGCATGGCGGCCACCTGCATGACACTGTTGCCGATGTCCGTCTGGCCCGTCGGTTCCAGGCGTGATAGGTGCGATAGGAGATTCCCCAACTGTGTGCGTTTCGATTTTGGCGGCAGGCTGTCGCGCACCTTTTCATCGAAAGTGATCAATCCCACGGGATCTTGTTGGTAGATCATCAGATAGCAGAGCGCCGCCGCCAGACACACCGCATAATCGAACTTGTTCAACTCCTGACGGTACGTGTAGCCCATCGAGCGGCTCAGGTCCATCACCAGATAGCCCGTAATGTTCGTTTCGGCCTCGAACTTCTTAACGTAGTACTTGTCCGTCTTGGCGTAGACCAACCAGTCAATGTCTTTAGGATCATCGCCCGCCGTGTACTTACGGTGTTCGCTGAACTCGACGGAGAAACCATGAAACGGGCTCGCGTGCAGTCCTTGTAGAAACCCCTTCACGACGAACTGCGCGCGCAGATCAAGCCGCTTGATCTGATTGATGACCTCGGGCTTCAGGTACTTTTCAACGGACATCGCGGAATGCCCCACTAAGATGGTGGCGGGGGCGGTGTCGGCGCCTTCTGAGTCCCCGCCTTGACGAACTTGGGTACCTCTGGTTCGGGGATTTCTTCCAGCAGCCGTAGTATCACGTCGTCGGTCGTCATGCCTTCGGCTTGGGCTTGGAAGTTGGTACTGACGCGATGTCGCAGGACCGGAATGGCGATCTTACGCACATCGGCGGTGGCGACCGAGAATCGGCCGTCCATCGCCGCCAGCGCTTTGCCGCCGTTGATCAGGAATTGGCCAGCGCGAGGGCCGGCGCCCCAGTCGACCATCTCGCGTACGAAGTCCGGGGCGGTCACGTCGCGGGGCCGGGTGGCCCGAACCAGCCGGGCCACGTACTTGATCACAAACTCGCTGACCGCCACCGAACCGACCAGCTTCTGGGCGTTGACGATTACTTTCGAGGACATCACCTTGCGAGTCTCGATCTTCTCGTTGCGTGCGGTAACCGCCAGGATGCGCTCTTCCTCCTCGGCCGTGGGATAGTCGATCTTGATGTTGAACATGAAGCGGTCCAACTGGGCCTCGGGCAGGGGATACGTGCCTTCCTGTTCGATCGGGTTTTGCGTGGCAATCGTGAAGAACGGATCGGGCAAATCGTATGTTGTGCGTCCAACCGTCACCTCGCGTTCCTGCATGGCTTGCAGCAGGGCCGCCTGCGTCTTGGGCGGCGCACGGTCCATTCGATTCGCTACGGAACTTTCCAGGCCGTGGAGCGGCA
>JACKQG010007265.1_pt1 | contig 11260 bp, 8 predicted proteins | sample 8237621 | NCBI WGS metagenome assembly JACKQG01 (sample SAMN15677084, study PRJNA649215) | marine metagenome | biome: marine; feature: Black Sea; material: saline water; isolation source: suspended particulate matter (SPM) from the Black Sea western gyre | collected 2013-06-09/2013-06-10 | depth... | reverse complement strand
GGGGAAACGGTTCCGCCGAGTGCTCGTGCAAGCAGTTGGCAACCAAGGCAGATGCCAAGAACAGGAAGTTCCGCATCGTCGGCTGCTCTGAGTAAAGCAAGTTCAGGTTCTACCCATGGTTCATCGCAATCAGGTGGTTGAGGACCACCACAAGAAATGATGCCATCAAGTCCCTGTAAATCTGTAGGTAACTTTTCGCCAAGATGTACTCGCACAACTTTGAGAAGATGTCCGTCGTTTCGCAAACGGATTCCAAGTCGATCAGATCCGGTGCGTTCACTATGTTCAATAATTAGAATTGCCATGGAGAGATTTATCCACCTGTGATTGGTTGTTCAATAGTTGGAATTGCGGATGGTCGTTCGTGCAGCACTTGAGCAACACACCGCGCGATGCCCTCAGCATCGATGCCCGCTTCTTGGAGTTGCTCTTGACGCGATCCATGGCCGATCCAACGATCTGGTAAAGCAAGCCTTGTGATCAAGGACGAATCGAGTTTTCTGTTTGATGCTTCTTCAAGTACTGCAGCACCAAAACCACCAGTGATGGAATGATCTTCAACTGTAATCACTGGAACATCGTTCGTTAAAAGTTGCTCAAGCAATTCGCCATCAATTGGTTTTGCAAATCGAGCATCGTAGACATCTATTGCATGTGCACCATCAAGTTGCTGTGCAACTTCAAGGGCAGCGATTGTTGGAAGACCATATCCAAGAATTGCGAGATCTGGGTTGTTTGTTTTTCGAAGTTGTTGTGCTTTGCCAAATACAAATGGTTCGCACGTGCCTTCTCGAGTAGAAACTGAGTCTCGTGGATACCGAACGGCACTTAATCCAGATTCATAGCCTGACATAAATGTAAGTGCAGCCTTCAATGACGGTTCATCTATTGCAGCCATAAGCGCGGCGTTTGGTAAAACACGAAGCAGTGCGATGTCGCAAAATCCATGATGGACTGGACCATCACCACCGACAACACCTGCGCGATCTAAGCATAACCGTACGGGCAATCCTTGCAAAGCAGACTCTTGGAATGCTTGGTCAAATGCTCGTTGTAAGAAAGTTGAATAGACAGCAAAAAACGGCTTAAAACCAGTTTTTGCCATTCCTGAAAGCATGTCAAATGCGTGTGATTCACAAAGACCAGTATCCCACACTCGGTTAGGAAACTTGTTGAGTAATTTGTCGACGCCTGTACCGTCTGGCATCGCAGCAGTTGCGGCAACGATACGCTCATCGTGCTGCATGAGTTCAGTCATTGCATCTGCATAAGCCGCGGTGAAACTCCGCTCGCCTGATCGTACTTTGACTGTATCTTTGATAACTTCAAAAGGTTTTGGAGAATGAAACGCAGTGGAATCTTTTTCGGAATACGAAAAACCCTTTCCCTTTGTTGTATGAACGTGCAACAAAAGTGGGCGATCAACATCTTTTATCTCGATGAGTGCATTGATGAGAGAAGGAAGATCGTGACCATCGATAGGACCCACAGAAAGTAAACCGAAATGTTCAAACCATGAGTCTGCTGAGATGGCATCCTTCATCATCTCTGTCATGCGATGTGATAAATCGCCAAGGATGGCACCGCCGGGGAGTTTGCCCATGACGTTCTTTGCAGTTTGTTTGAGTGATCGATATGTAGAGCCAACACGAAGATGATCAAAGTAGGCTGAAATCGCGCCTTGAGGTTTCGCAATACTCATCCCGTTATCGTTGAGGACAACGAGGAACTGTCGTTTTAAAGTCCCTGCATTGTTTAAGCCTTCCATTGCAACGCCATTGACGATGGAGCCATCTCCTACAAATGCAACAACCCGTTTTCCGTTCTCGTTTGTTTCAGCATTAAATGCATCACCGCTGAGTGTGTCGCCACGAGCCATACCTACACTTGTGGAGATTGCAGTTCCTGCGTGACCAACCGTAAACAAATCAAATGGTGATTCATCAGGGTTTGGGAAACCGGACATTCCTCCGCGCTGCCTGAGTTTACTCAGGAGTGGAAATCTTCCTGTGAGAAGTTTGTGTGTGTAACATTGATGCCCAACATCAAAGAGGAGACGATCGTGCGAAAAGTCGAAGACGTAGTGCAACGCGATCGTGAGTTCAACAACACCTAAGTTTGGTGCGAGGTGACCGCCGCTTTCCTTGACTTGTTCACAAATGACATGCCGCAATTCTTTGGCAAGGATTGGTAATTCGTCGACAGGAATCTTTCGAAGATCAGTTGGCGATTCAATTTTTGGGAGGTACATAAGTTCCATACAGAGGCGTGTATTGTACGATCATCTTGTGCGGCAAGCCATCCAAACATTGGAAGTTTGTAAAGTCTTTCCTGCTTTTCCAAGTGTTTCCAAGGCGGTATTTGCCTGTTTTTTCAGTTTTTCTATTGCTTCTTTGGATTTTTCTACACCAAGCACACCCGGATATGTTGTTTTGCCAGCGGCTGCATCTTTTCCGGTTGCTTTCCCAACATGGTGGGCAGGGCTGTGAAGATCGATGAGATCGTCAACAATTTGGAACATGAGTCCAATGGAATGCCCGAATGTATCGATTGCTTGGAGTTGCTCTTCGGTTGCATTTCCACAGAGTGCGCCCATTTTGCATGCTGCGTGAATGAGCGAACCAGTTTTATTTCGGTGGATAGATTCAAGATTTTCAATATCGTCGAGATGTTCTGGTAAACCTCCAAGCGTGTCGTACACTTGACCGCCAACCATTTCGACAGTCGCTTTAGAAAGTGTGTGGCACAGATTGGCTTCAAGAGTAGGGGCATGTGACCCATCAGATATTTGTTGTATCGCGAGGGGGAGGAGTAAATCTCCTGCTAGAACCGCCATGGCTTCATTTGTATGAATATGGAGCGTGGGTTTCCCTCGTCGAAGGTTGTCATCATCGATACAAGGTAGATCGTCGTGGACGAGGCTGAAGCAATGAATGTATTCAATGGCAACCGCTGCGGATATTGCGTCGTCCCATGATCCACCAACTGCTTCGCAACACAGAAGCGTGAGGGCAGGTCGAACTCGTTTTCCACCACCGCTTACAGCGTAAAGTGCAGCATCTAGGAGACTTTGCGGAAGTTGCGCTGCGTGAATCCGTTGAACCAACTCAGGTTCGACATAGAGTGCTGCACGAATAACTTCTTCAGGCGGAGTTTCTGTTGTTTGAGGCATCACAAGGAGATTTTACACGCTGGTTCGGGTCCTGTGCCAAACGATGGACTCAATTGCGTGTCACCGCAAAACTCACCCCCGAAAAACTCACCCCCGATAAACTCACCCCCGGTGAGTTTACTAGACCGTGGGTGAATTAATCTCAAATCTGACCCGCGGTCTTACCCGAGGTCTTTGGAATATACTCTACGTATGGTAGATACTGGAATCGATGATCTGACTTCGTTAATCAATCGCGGTGGAATTGTCATGATTCCACTCTTTATATTGAGCGTTATAAGTTTGGCACTTATTATTGAACGCGTATGGTTTTGGTTGTTGATGGGCGGGCGTGGGAATATGCGTCGCTTGGAAAAGTTGAATATTGCACTTCGATCAGGCGACAAAGAATCGGTAAGAAAAATGACTCGTCGAGAGGGCTCGCCGTATGGTGAAGTTGCAAATGCTTTGATTTCTCAAGGCGCGAGTGATGCAGTTGCGATGGAAGCTGTCGAGCGGCAACGACCAAGGCTAGATCGTTTTATGGTTGCACTTTCAACAATCATTACTGCTGCTCCTCTCCTTGGAATTCTTGGAACAGTGATGGGCATTATTCAATCATTTCGATTGTTGGGCGACCAAGCAACGCTCACGGATCCATCTGATGTTGCTGGAGGTATTGCCGCAGCACTTTTGACAACGGCGCTTGGTTTAATTGTTGCGTTGGTGACACTTTTTCCATATATGTTATTCCGAGGATGGGCATCCCAAACTATCGGGCGACTTGAAATGATAATTGCTGCTGCGCAGCAGGGAATTTCTCACGAAAATGAGAATCCCAAAAAGGAGAATGAATCATGATTTTACTTTGCACACTTGCAATTACATCAACGATATTTTTTGATGACAAACCAATTGTTACAGAACCAGTACAACAATGGACGCGGAAAGTATCTGGCGACAACATTGTTTCATTGGAAATAGTATCTCGTCGATACGAAGCTCAAGGCCGGCCAGATGTTTGGCTCATTGGGGTTGCGCACATTGCAGATGAATCATTCTACGGACAGGTTGCTTCATTGCTTGAACAATTAGATGTTGTCCTTTATGAATCAGTACGTCCAAGTGGATCGCGTCCTCCAATGGGCGACACGCCAGAAGAAAAAATTAACACAACAAAAAAATCATTAACTTTTATTGCAGATTCCGCATCCGCAGCTGCAAATGAAATGGAGATGTTGCCCATGACAATGGATGACGTGATCACTGATTCTTCGATCTTGGATCGTCGCTTGTCTGGTTGGTTAGATGATGTTTCTGTAGATGCATGGGAAAATCCAATTGTGATTGTTACAGATGAGGAATCTGGAACAATGACATTCACAAGTTATGGTGCTGATGGTAAACAAGGTGGCGAAGGAGAGTCAGCAGATATTGTTGAGTCCCGTACGGTTGCGATTGCTTCCTTAGAGGAAGAGATCACCGAAGAAGATATTGAGAATGAACCTGATGAACCAAGCGATAATATTCAACAGACAATGGCTGATTCACTTGGTTTAGCATTTCAGCTCGACGAATTGCCCTACGAAGAACCAAACTGGTTTGTGAGTGATTTGACAATTGATGAAGTCGAGTCCAAACTTGAAGAGGGCGGTGCTGATACTGCATTGCTTGACACAATCACGGGTGCATCTTTTGCCGCAAAAATTGCGAACTCAATGATGCAAGTCATCCCGCTCCTTGATGCACTTTCTGGTGGTGGTGTGTCATCCACAGCTCGGTTGCTCATGATTGAGATTCTATCGATGGCAGACTCGGAAGCGATGCAAGTGATGCAAGGCATAGAACCAGAACTCTTAGAAGTCATTATCGTTGATCGAAATACTGAAGTTCTTTCCGACCTTGCTGCAGTGTTAGATTCTGCAGAAGATGTGTCCTCAGTTGGAATATTATACGGCGCAGGCCACATGGTTGACTTATCACAAAGAATGGAAAAACTTTTTGGGTATGTACCAGTTGAAGACAAGTGGTTTTCTTCGATGAGTGTTGATCCGCGTGAATCATTGCTTGATGAAAGCGATATGACTCGAATGCGATTTATGCTGAAATATCAAATGTACAAAGCGCAAGAGGCCGAAGAAAAATCAACAGCGAAGTAATCTTTGCTGAGGACATCTGTGCGTTATTCACTGTGCGAAAAATCTCGAGCAGGAATATTGCCCATATCTTTTGCGCTTGGGATCCACATTTGTTGATCTGCTAAGTCATAAATTTGTACATCGTCAACATGTCCGTCAGCAAAGAAAATTGCAGGCAATCCGTTGTACCGACCAAGGGGTGGACTTGTTTCAACAAATATTTCTACACCATCTTCTCGTGGTTCCCATTGCACAACATTTGCAAGAATACGAGGAACAGCGAGGTTGTGACCATCAGTATCATCAGATAGATGTCGGTGTTCTCCAGGCTGTGCAAAAAAACTGCTGCAGAACACAACCATATTTGTAGGTGTCGGAATTTGACTTGCAACTCTGGCAACGACATTTTCAACTTGACCATGTTGCAACACTGCCTGAGAGTAAAGTAACTTAGGTTTATTGAAGTGAGTGTCAATTTTCCAAAATCCGCCAAGGTAATACCCGTTGTATCCAAATGCAGGTATCGAAGCAATCTCTTCAGCATGTTCGACAACTTGCATTGCATTCCAATTTCGAGTTTTGTAATCAATGAGTGTTTCCCAGCTGTTGTTCATTCGATCAAGTAGTCGCCAAGGGTAAGGGCCTGCGATATTTGGATCACTCTCTTGATAAAAGGGTGCGGGTGGAACGAGAGTTTCATCTGGGTACGCCCAAGCAACATCCCACCGTTCTTGTATGCCTGTTGTGATGTGACCGGGCATTAAGCGATCAAGGTTTGAGATGGAGTACATTTCCCACGCTGCGCCAACTTGCCGAATGGCATTGAGTTCTGTGGTTTTCTTGGCTCTTGCCATACCGCCTTTTAAAGCAGGATAAAGCAGTCCAATGAGAATTGAAATCAGAACAAGAACAACAAGAATTTCAACAAGTGTAAACCCTGTTGTCTTTTTTTTAGTCAATGCGCTTCACCTTCAACTGTAAGTTGAGAAGGCGGCGTGATATTGACTGCCTTCTCGCCAAGTTTTGTTTCGCCACTCCGAACTCGGACTTGTAATGCGCGGCACTCATCTAGCAAGCGTTGCAAAATTTCATCTTCATGGACATTTGCGACGCGCTCACCTTGGACATAAATAATACCTCTTCGATCGCCTGCAAAAACCGCAACATCTGCGCCCTCCGCTTCGCCTGGGCCGTTCACAACGCACCCCATTACAGCAACTTTAATTGGTAAATCTATTTCATCGGCGAGTTGTTTCCTAACATCTTCAACAAGTGAAAATAAATCAACTTGTATTCGTCCACAACTTGGGCAAGCAATCAATTCTGCGCCGATTCGATCTCGAAGATGAAGACAGTTGAGTAACTCAACAGCATCTTCAACTTCAAAGACGGGATCACTTGCGTAACTAATTCGTATAGTGTCACCAATCCCTGTAGAAAGCAGTGACCCAAGCGCAGTAATAGAACGAATTGAACCGGTTTCTCTTGGACCAGCGTGGGTCACACCAAGATGGAGTGGATAATCAAAACGCTTAGATATCTCTTCGTAGATATCAATAACTAAGCGTGCATCCATCAGTTTTGCACTGAGACAAATGTCGTGGAAATTTTGTTTTTCAAACAATTCTACGTACTCTTCAAGTTTTGCAATCATCATTGCAAGTAAATGTCCTTGATGACGATCAGCGAAAAATGATGCAAGTTCTTCTTGTCTTCTCAATTTATCTTTTCGTTCGACAACCGATCCTTCGTTGACGCCGACGCGAATAGGAATGCCAGCATCTCTGCATGCGTCGATGACTTTGCACACTTGCGATTCATCATCTATGTTTCCCGGATTGAGTCGGATTTTGTGAACACCTGCAGCGATTGATTCGAGCGCTCGTTTGTAATGAAAGTGAACGTCAGCAACGATAGGAACATTCACCTGATTGAGAATCTCAGGCAATGCAGCCGTGTCTGATTTTTGTGGAACAGCAACACGTACGATGTCGGCGCCGGCAGCATGAAGTCGGTTTATCTCATCGACACATGTATCAATGTCATAGGTATACCCCGAAGTCATCGACTGAATTGAAACGGGGGCATCGCCACCAATTGCAACGTTGCCTACATGTATTTGTCTAGTGTTTTTTCGTTCCACGTAGACATTCTACGCTGCATGTAGAAAATGTGAAGATTAAGCAGGTTCAAACAACTCAAGTTCAGCAACACCACCAGGAAGGAGGAGGTCAGTGACCGGTGTACCCTCAGGTATCTCCGTGCCATCCATTCTTGTGATGATCACCTGTGGATGTTCTTTTTCGTGTAATTCTAGAGCTGCTTCAAGTTCGCTTTGTAGAGTATCTTCAAGCGATTTCCATCCCATTCGCCCCTTGCACTTTGGAAAAGTTGAACAACCGAGCCATGGACCTTTTTTGCCTCGACGAAGATACATTGGCTTTTCACATTTTTCACAAATCAATGAATCTACAAGAAGTGGCGGAGGGGTGGGATATTTTATGCCGCCTTTTTTATCGAGGTTCACACATGTTTTAATTTCTGGGTAGTTGACTGAAGCCAAGAACGGGCCAAAGCGTCCAATTCTTTTTTCCATTGCCGAGCCATCCTCAGGGCAGGCAACATCAACTCGCTCTGGCAGTGTTGGCCTGCCTTTGCGATCGATAGGTGCAGCATATTTGCAATCAGGATATGCGCCACATGTGAGAAACCGCCCGTTTTTTCCAAACCGATATGCAGTTTGACTGCCACACTCTGGGCACTTGTACACGGCTGGCTCCATCGCAGCTTTGGCGTGGGACATTTCATCGTATGCTGTTTCTAATCGTGCGCTAAAACGACCATAAAAATCGTGTAGCATTTCAACCCAGCCAACATCACCTTCTGCAATTTTGTCGAGACGTTCTTCAAGTGATCGCGTGTATTCCACACCCATTAAAATAGGAAATGCTTCGATTAATTTTTCAGTTACGACGACACCAAGATCGGTTGGCCAGAATGACCGATCGATTTTTTCAACGTAATTTCTACGTTGGATGACATCAATAATTGAAGCGTAAGTTGACGGTCGACCAATACCTTGTTTCTCGAGCTCTTTAATTAAAGAGGCTTCGCTGTACCTTGATGGTGGCGATGAGAATACTTGCTTCGTTGCAATATCGAATGGGAAGAGTGGGTCGTTTTCTTGAAGATCAGGTAAGTTCTGTTCGGAATCAGAGGACGGAATACCACTCGCTTTGTAAAAACCTTCAAAGGCGAGCGTTCTCCCAGCTGTTTTAAAGAGTGCGCCAGTGTCTTTGTCATCTCGAATCATGAAGACTTCTGTGCGGTTCCATTTTGCGTTTGTCATTTGGCATGCAACAAAGCGTGACCAGATCAAACGATACAAACGGCGTTGATCTTCATCCATACTCGCTGGAAGTTTGTCAGGATGTCGGTGTGCATTTGTGGGACGAATTGCTTCGTGTGCTTCTTGCGCAGATTTATCTGAGGATGCGTAAAATTTAGGTTTTTCGGGAAGGTACGCTGAGCCGTATGATTCCTCGATAAAACTACGCGCAGATGCAATTGCGTCACCTGAAATGTTCGTCGAGTCTGTACGCATATACGTGATTAAACCAACTTGACCTTCGCCTTTGATTCTGATGCCTTCGTACAGAGCTTGCGCAGCTCGCATCGTTCTTTTTGCACCAAATCCAAGCGCAGTTGATGCTGAAGCTTGCAAAGACGAAGTAATAAATGGCGCGGGAGGACGTACTGTTGTTTCTTTGTGAGCAAGGTTTCTGACTTTGTACGAAACACCAGCAGCAATGTTTCCGCTCAGTGAGATGACATTTTTCGCTGGACCTTTGCCATCAGGATTTTCAGTAAGATCGAGTTGAATATTTTCTAATCCAACTTCTTCTGCAACATGTTGTAAAGATTTTTGGTGTTCGGTCAGGTCTCCAGATTCGTCTGCTTTCCTACCGACTTTAAATGGTTTGCCACCAAGTTCGATGAGCGATCCTTCTACGCCGCCGTGGTGTGCGAGGAATTCATTGAGCCGTTTTTTGGTTGGAGTTTTGCCTCGTTCGTCTTTTGTCTCAAGGAATGCTTGCCACAATGGAGTAACTGTTGTTGCAGTTTTTTGATCCATTGCAAAACGAGCTGTGACATCCCACGTTTCATCTGGAATGTGCGCATCGATTAGTTTTTCTTTTTCTACAATAATACGAACGGCAACAGATTGCACCCTGCCCGCGCTTAACCCGCCCGCGACGCGTTTCCAAAGTAAGGGAGAAACTTGGTAGCCAACAATGCGGTCAAGAATTCGTCTCGCCTGCTGGGCGTTGACAAATTCCATGTTGATTGGATGTGGCGCTTCAAACGCTTCTTCAATTTTCTTTTTTGTGATTTCGTTGAAGATCACGCGCTTTGCTTTTGCAGGATCGATTTTGAGTTCTTCAGCGAGGTGCCATGCAATTGCTTCTCCCTCCCGATCAAGGTCGCTCGCAAACCAAACTGCAGTTGCAGATTTAGCAGCTTTTTTGAGATCCTTAATGAGCGTCCCCTTGCCTTTTACGATTTCATACGTCGGTGCAAAATCATGTTCTAAATCAACCCCTGGAACTGGCTGCTTGACCCCTTTAGGGGCGCGGGGTGGTAAATCGCGAACGTGACCAACTGAGGCAGTCACGACAAAATCATCACCCAAATACCGATTGATCGTCCTTGCTTTTGCTGGGGATTCAACAATGACGAGTTGTTTGCCAGTGGCATTAACTGCCTTGGTCTTTTTCTTCGTGGTCTTCTTTTTTGTTGTTTTCTTCTTGGCCAAAATTCGTTCTCTATAAAGGATGTGGGAAGCAGTACGCCCGTACCATCGGCATGATTGGGGGCGATGGCGGGATATTTGAACGAATTCTCAGCGTCTGTCAAGCGTCAATATCTGAAAAAGATCCCGAAAATGCATGCGTAAGTGCTTCTTTGGCAATGACTTGAGGTTGTTTTTCACTAATTTCAATAAAATGTGTTCTTGGGAGTACTTTGAACCTTTTTAGCCAAGTTCGCTGCGCTTTGGCATATCTGCGGGTGAGAATTTTGATTCTTTCCACTGCGTGTTCAAGGTCGCACTCCCCCCTGAGATGCTCGAGTATTTGCTTGTACCCAAGAGCCTCAGTTGCTTGAGGGCAAAGTTCATGTTGGAGTGATTGGACTTCTTCAAACAAGCCAGCGTCCATCATCACTTTGACTCGTTTATTGATTCTTCGATTGATTTTTCCAACTGCCCAATCAAGCCCGATGATCCGTGCATCATCCCTTGGGCTTTGTCCATTCCACTGAGATTGTTGTTCTGAAATAGGTTTGCCGGTGAGTTCACATACTTCGATGGCACGAATTGTCCTTCGTCTATCGTTGATGTGAATTCGAGTCGTCGCGACTGGGTCGAGCGCTTGGAGAATGCCTAGAAGTTCATCATTGGTCTTTTTCTCTAATTCTGCACGACGCTGTGGATTTGCTGATGGTGCATCGAACATTCCAAAGAGAAGGCTTTGCACGTAGAGGTTGGTTCCACCTACAACGATGGGCCATTTTCCTCTGCTGCGAATCTCGTCGATTGTTTTGTTGGCGAGGGTGAGCCACGAATCTACGGTAAACCCTTGTTCTGATGGTTCAATCAGGTCGAACAGATGGTGGGGGGCGGCGTTTTGTTCTTCTGTTGTGGGTTTGGCGGTGCCAATGTCCATTCGCTTATAGATTTGCATGGAATCGGCACAAATACACTCCCCTCCACCCGGCAATGAATTTGCCAAATCGATTGCCAATGCGGTTTTACCGCCTGCTGTTGGCCCAAGAATCAGAATAATCGGTCGCATCGCTACATCCTACTTGACCCTCCCATTAATTGACTCCGAGTGCATTAATTGACTCCGGTATTAATTGACTCCGAGTGCATTAAATCGAGCTCGATTTAATGCACTCGGAGTCAATT
>JACKQG010007263.1_pt1 | contig 11263 bp, 11 predicted proteins | sample 8237621 | NCBI WGS metagenome assembly JACKQG01 (sample SAMN15677084, study PRJNA649215) | marine metagenome | biome: marine; feature: Black Sea; material: saline water; isolation source: suspended particulate matter (SPM) from the Black Sea western gyre | collected 2013-06-09/2013-06-10 | depth... | reverse complement strand
AGTCCGCACGATGGGCCGGGGTTATGCCTGGTTAGATACCGGGACTTATGACAGCTTGCTGGATGCGGCTCATTTCGTGGAAACGATCGAAAAACGCCAGGGCCTGAAAATATCCTGTATCGAAGAAATCGCCTATCGGAAAGGATTTATTGGTAAGTCCGACCTGAAGAAACTGGCTGCCCCGTTCAAGAATAACCAGTACGGTCGGTATCTACTGAATATTATTAAATAAAATTAAAAACAAAGTGTGCGACAACCAACTTGGTTGTCGATATGAGTAATCTAATATAGTCAAGTAGAGATGCTTAACCTACCTCTCCATACAACAGGCATTCCCGCCTTTGTATGAAAAAACTTCCTGCCCGCACAACCGTTTCGGCAGACAGGTGGCGGGCAAACCAAACTACATAGTCGTCCCTGAAAAAGGCATTTAAGTTAGAAAATTATTTGCTAATTGTACTTGTGCATCAACTGACCTTAAAGATTTCACAAATTCCACTATCTTTTTGGTCAAAATAAATAGGGACAAAGAGAAAGCTACAAGGAGCTTTCTTAGGTTAGCCCCACTTCCGGCTAACAGAGCATTAATTTTATCACCTTCTCTACCTTTCAGGTAGGTTCGGTCCATCCGGTTATCGTATTTGATATGACTGATCTTAGGCTCCACAGCACTACGCCTTCGTCGCCACTTCCGCTCAGCCCAGATCATACCCACGGCGGCTTTGGCTGTGATCATGGCTCCCCTGGCTCTGAATACAATGGTGGATTTTAACCTGTCACCCCAAGCCTTGCTGATGGTAGTGGCCCTGGGCAGTTCCAGCGCTTTTCTCAGCCCGGTTGGTCACCCGGTTAATTTGCTTGCTATGGGTCTCGGTGGGCACCGCTTTACCGATTATACCAAAGTCAACCTGCCACTGGTTTTCCTGTTGCTGTTGATCGCCCTGCTGATCCTACCGCTACTGTGGCCCTTGACGGTGTAAGGGAGTGGCAAGTGACAAGAAACAAGTGACGAGGGACAAGGGACGAAGGAAGGCGACTGCCAATCCCGGTTTCGCGATCCAAGTCACAAAATATTATGTTTTAGAATCTTTTGTTGTTGGATTAGCGCTAATCAGCCCTGAAACAGGCCGATCAGAATCAGGGGAATCGTCAGGCCAAACAGGATATACTGGGGTACCGATTTGGTAATCAGTTTAACCTCACCTCGCTTCCAGCACAGGGCGGTGAAGATGACCAAGTTGCCGATCAGGACCAGCAGAATGAAAAAAACCAGACTGGTAAGTCCCTCTTTCCAGAAGGCTGCCAGGAACAGGAAAAAGGCGCTTAATGCCAGAATCCAGGTTAGCTGGTGCCAGGGCACGTAAACCGACAAGTAAGTAGTAGCAGTTAGGTCGACCTTCCTGATCCTGGGAAATACTTTCTGCTCGCCCCACCAGGCGTGTGCCAAGGCCAGCAACACCAAGAGTAGAGCGGCGAGCAGGAAGTAGATGTTCATTTACTTTCCCCTTTTTTATAGAGTTGTTTCTCCTCTTTCCCCATCTTCTCACAGGCATACTGATAGATCAAACGCGGAGCTGAGTCTTTGTACTTGATGAGAAAAGCTTCAACGGGGACAGGCTGTATCTTCCAGGCCTCCCGCAGGAACCAGCCCAAACCCTGTTGAACTTTCTTTTCCCGGTTGTGCATCAGCGGTTTTATCAGATCCAGGAGTGGTGTGAAAATTTTAGTGTCGGGCAGGATCTCGATCAAGGTCACCGGCACAGCTCGGCGCTGGTAGGTGTTGGCCGCATCCCGCCAGGGTTTCAGGGCTGCGATATCAACGACCTTGTTTTTCAGCAGCGGTCCGGTGATATCCCGGCAGACCACATCACAGTGTGCCCAGTTCACAATACCAAGCTCGAACCAGTGTCCCACCGCAGTAAAAGTGGCGGAGGAAAATTCGTCGGTAAAATGTTTCAGCAGGTGAGTGGCAAAATAGGTTTCTTCGTATTTATGGCTAGCGACTAGTAGGTCCCCCAACTTGTAAACCAGGTCGATGTTTATGTTATCTCCGACTAGAATTTCGTTAACCTTGGTTTCAAGTACTCCTTTGCCCAGGCCATAAGCATCGTAGCCTTCGGTAAAATAACGAGCGTATTTGGCGACTATCGCCGAGTCAGCGTTAGCCCGGCAGTAGTTAACAATTTCCTGGTATAGCTCAGTTGGTTGCATAATTCCCCGATTATTACTTCCGGGGAAAGTTAGGGAGAAATAGCTTGGTAAACAAACAGTTACGGGGAAAGGTATTATTCGCAAAGGATTATCGGTGCAGTGCAGCGATCAGTTTCCAATTTCAAACTTCTATTTCCTGTTCATTGCTGATTTTCTGATTCCAGCGCTCCATAGCCTCCGCCACCAGGAGTCTGAATAACGATCGTTTCTCCCTTTTCTACAATTCGATCTACTTTACCGCCCAACTCAATTTTGGTACCGTCTTTTCGCACCAATAGATTTATCCCTTTTTTCCCCGGTTCTCCACCCTTTATACCGTAAGGCGGATATTTACGGCGTTCAGACAGTATCGATACATGCATAGGCTTTTGAAATCGGACCGCCCGTTCGACACCATCCCCGCCGACCCATTTGCCCAACCCGCCAGAACCGCGACGAATTTTAAAACGATCTATAAAGATTTCGGGGAAACGGTATTCCAGCACCTCCGGATCGGTGATCCTGGTATTAGTCATGTGTACCTGCACGGCTGAGGTTCCCGGTTGACCCTCAATAGCGCCTGATCCGCCAGCCACGGTTTCATAGTACTGCTGGCCCTTTCCATCCTCGCGCCCAAACAGGAAATTATTCATCGTCCCTTGAGAGGCGGCAGCAACCTCTAACGCGCCATACAATACGTCGACAACCCGCTGGGAAGTTTCAACGTTTCCACCCACCACAGCAGCCCGGGGTGATGGATTCAGCAGGCACCCCTTTGGAATGTGGATTTTCACCGGTTTTAGACAACCGGCATTTAGGGGGATGTCACGGTCAATCAGGGTCCGTAAAACATATAACACGGCCGCTTTAGTGACGGCCACGGGAGCATTTAAATTTCCCTTTGTCTCAGCGCTGGTTTTGCTGAAATCAATAAACATCCGGTGCGAAGCAGGCGGATTCTCACCCCGCTCTATGCGGATGGAAACAGCAATGCGGGATCCATCGTCCAAATAATCTTCAAATTGTCCTTCAAAAACCGGTTGCTCTTTCAGAAAATTTCCCAGCGCATTGGTCATGGCTTCCATGGCATTGATTTGAATATGCTGCATGTAAGCGGATACAACCGGTAGCGTGTACTGCCTCACTAACCGCTTCAATTCCTGGATACCTTTATTGTTGGCTGCCACTTGTGCTCGTAAATCTGAAAGCCTCTCTTTCACGTTGCGTGCGGGATAGGTTGCGCCCAATAAAAGTTCGCGTACTTCACGCTCACGAAGTTGGTTTTCGGACACCAACAGAAAATTATCAATTACCACTCCCTCTTCTTCCGCAGTGGTACCAAAAGGCGGCATTGAACCGGGAGTTATCCCCCCAATATCAGCATGGTGACCGCGGGAGGCGACAAAAAACACCAATTTACCTGAGGAGATAAATACCGGTGATACAACGGTAATATCCGGGAGATGAGAACCACCATTGTGGGGGTTGTTTGTTACATACACATCGCCCGGATTCATTTTGCCCGTATTTTGCTCCTTAATGTATTTCACTGATTCTCCCATGGCTCCGAGATGCACCGGAATATGGGGGGCATTGGCCACCAGATTGCCCTCCCGATCAAAAATTGCGCAGGAAAAATCCAGACGTTCTTTCATATTTACCGAGTGCGCCGTGTTAGCTAACGTGTACCCCATCTGTTCGGCAATACTCATAAATAGATGGTTATAAACCTCCAACAGCACCGGGTCTCGCAAACGGCTTACTTCTATCTTCCTGCTTGAGATAGTTTCAAGAACAACGTGACCATACGTATTGATTGTGGCTTTAAAATCCGGTTCTATCACAATGGTCGAATAGTCATCTACAATAATGGCCGGTCCGGCCACCGAATTCCCTGGCTTTAATTCCCTACGCCGAAATACCGGTGCTGCATGTAGTTTTCCATTGAAATAAACATTCTGAAATTTCAATATCCCTTTATCGTCCGGCAGTTCTGCAGTAAATGGAACCGGATGTTCTTTTAAAATCTGACCCGGAACAGCGGCTTCAATCCGCAAATTGACTGCTTCGACTTGGTCTTGCGGGGGATAAAAACCGAACCTATGTTGATACCGCTGATGAAAATTATGGATTACCTGCTCGTAAGAATAGATATCCGGATCGGTGCCAATCGGTATTGTAAGATAGGTGTCACTGCCAAGTGGTCGCAGGTCAATAAAACCCTGAAGACGCACTTGCTTCCGATCAAGATCTTTGCCAAGCCTGAGTATTACAGAATTTCCGAGCTGTCCGAACTGATTTAGGAGGTTGGCATGTATTTCTTCGGTATAAACAGTCATTAGAGCAACTGCATCGCGCTCTACACGCTCAGAGACGGCAATGCCGTAAGCAGATAACACACCCGCGAGGGGGTGAATCACAATTCTTTTAATTCCCAAGGTGCGGGCAATATCACAAGCGTGTTGGGGAGCGGCACCGCCAAAACAGATTAATGTGTGCCGACGTAAATCGTAACCACGGGCGATTGAGATTTTCTTTATCGCCCGACCCATAACCTCATTTGCCACTCGAATGAATCCTTCAGCGACTTCCTCCGGAATATAATGTAATCCCAACTTCTGGTTAATCTCCTGCGTCAATTGAACAAACTTTTGTTCTGTTACGATTGTGTCCAGCGGTTGATCATTATTGGGGCCAAAAGTTGAGGGCATATACTCCGGCAATATTCTACCCAAGAGAAGGTTTGCATCTGTGACTGTCAGTGGTCCACCGCACCCGTAACACGCGGGGCCAGGATCGGCCCCCGCGGACTCCGGGCCGACATTGAATTTTTGTCCATCAAACCACAGGATGGAACCGCCACCGGCGGCTACTGTCTCAACATCTAACTGATCAGTCTGATATTTAATTCCTCCGGTCACCGTTTCAAAAACCCGGGCAAATTCCCCACCAAAACGTGATACATCGGTGGATGTCCCACCCATGTCAAACCCAATGACTTCCGTAAGACCAAGCGTGCGTGTAATAGTTGCATAGCCGATCACTCCTCCTGCCGGTCCGGAAAGAATAGTGTCCTTGGCCCGTAAATTGTCGGTGGACACCAATCCGCCGGAACTTTTCATAAAATCCACAGGAACGCCCTTTACTTCCCTTTGAACGCTGTCTACATAATGTTGGAGACTGGGAGCTAAGTAGGCATCTACTAAAGTCGTTTGTCCCCGGCCTACAATCTTGATAAGCGGCATTATACGATGAGAAATTGAAACCTGCTTAAAGCCGAACTTAAAAGCTAATTCGGCCACTTTTTCCTCATGAACGGGATTTTTCCAGGCATGCATGAGCACAATCGCAACGGCTTGAAAACCCTGTTTACGAGTGGTTTCAAGATCTACCCTAACCTTATCGATATTAAGTGGTATTTCTATCTTGCCTTCAGCGGTAATCCGCTCTTCGACATCTTTTACCTGTTTATAAAGGATCTCCGGTTTTCTGATTGCCAGGCTGAAAATGTCCGGCCTGGTCTGGTCACCGATTTCCAACAAATCTTCAAAGCCGGCGGTAATGAAAAGCGCCGTTGGGGTACCTCGGCGTTCTAAGAGGGCATTGGTTGCTACGGTCGTACCCATCCGGATATTGGTAACATTAGCGGACGATAGCACATCAGATTTGCCACCATCCTGCAATATTTGCCGAATCCCTTCAATGCTGGCATCCTGATAATCAGAGGATTCCGAAAGGAGTTTGGTTATGTGCGCTTTTCCATCGGGGGCAATGCCGATCACATCGGTAAACGTCCCGCCACGGTCAACGGCAAAATACCATTTCTCAGTTTTACTATGAGCAGGATTCATATTTGGATTGAACAATTAAACATCAAATCACTACTTTAATCCGCCTTCGCATGCGACTATGGCGGACGAGAAGGGCAGGTTAAATTTCCCGCTGCTTGCGGCGGAATAGTGGGTCCAAGGCTTGCCCTGAGGTTCATACCATTGATTACAAACAAGTTCGCCTTTTATTATCAATTTGTCCTGGGTGAACAGTGTCATTACCGGTAACGGGACAATATCCAGGGACTGCTGTACAATTTCTGTAATCCCTTTTTACTAATTTGGCTATATCAGTGTTGATGTTACCCTCGTTTCCACCTAACTCTTTGCATAAGACTTGTATGGATAGTCTTAATAAAGCAGTTGTGTCCATTATTTTCTGTACTTTTGAAATAGGGGTCATGGTCTTCTAAATTATCTTTTCACCATGATTAGATAAGAAGGAGAAAAACCATGACCCATAGCAAGAATACAAAGAACCAGATTGATAATCCAGAGTTTTTGAAGGAATTAGCACGGAATTATCTAACGGAGTATTTGGAGCAGTGAGTTTCGAAAATTCTTGACATAACAACAATATTCATCGTATATTTACGATATACAATAAGGAACTAATATGGCTGTTACCAAAGCAGACCAATTTAACACAGTGGATATCCAACTGGCGGAAATTGCCAAAGCACTGGCCCATCCGGCCCGGATTCGTATCCTGAAAATCCTGACTGAAATGAATGTCTGCATGTGCGGGGATATTGTTGACCAGTTACCCCTGTCCCAGGCCACCGTCTCCCAGCATTTAAAGGAATTGAAACGGGTGGGACTGATCCAGGGAAATGTGGAAGGACCTAAAACCTGCTATTGTGTAGATAATACGATAATCGATAAGGCACGGGAACTGTTTAGCAATTTGTTTGCCAAGGTTTGTTGTGGTTCCGGTTGTAAATAAAAAGGAAAAATAATGCGTGATCAAACAGAAATAAAAACGATTGTAAAAGAAAAATACGGCGATATCGCCCAAAAAGCGACGACCTCTTGTTGCGGTAGTAAACCATCCTGCTGTGGACCGGTTGAAGGAACGGATTACAGCATCATTGGAGACGAATATAGCGGAATAGAAGGTTACGTCTCGGAAGCCGATTTGGGACTGGGCTGCGGCCTGCCCACGGAACATGCCGGCCTGAAATCGGGTCAGACCGTAGTCGATCTGGGCTCCGGGGCTGGTAACGATGTATTTGTAGCTCGTTCGATTGTTGGTGAAACGGGCCGGGTGATCGGTATTGATATGACCGAGGAAATGCTGGAACTTGCCAACAAGAATAATCTCAAATTGGGTTACGAAAATGTTGAATTCAAACTAGGCGAAATTGAAAGTCTGCCCCTGGAATCAAATACAACCGATGTGGTGATCAGTAATTGTGTGCTGAATCTGGTGCCGGATAAAACGCAGGCTTTTGCTGAGATTCACCGGATTCTGAAGCCAGGTGGTCATTTTTGTGTCTCTGATATTGTTTTAAACGGAGTATTGCCGGAGAAACTTCGTAAATCGGCGGAAATGTATGCCGGCTGTGTGGCGGGAGCTCTCCAAGAAACTGAATATCTGAAGATCATTGAAACGACAGGTTTTACTAACAGCGAAGTAAAAAAGCAATCACTAATCGATTTGCCAGATGATGTTTTAAAAGAATATCTGTCGGTTGTGGAAATTGCCGCGTATCGGGCTAGCGATCTTGGGATTTACAGTATTACTGTTGTTGGTTACAAGTAGAAATTTGCGGTCCTGCCAGTTGAGCAGCAATTGTCTGTGATGTTTTTGTAATACCGGATGCGCCTTTTCCAAGGCGCATCCGACCTGTTCTTTTTAGTTAATCCTGGTTACATTTTGGCCACAATTTGTAGGTAAACCTGGAAATGATAACATGTCGAAGATTCGTCACCTTTATTCCCGGATAACAGGACTAATAATCATTTTAATTATTTTAAGTAATTGCGCCACTGATTCTAACAATAGCCAGACCGTCGCCGTCCAGGCTCCGGATGGTTCCACCAAGATCGAATTTCGAATCCAGGAAGGACAGCCCCATTACCGGATAATCCGGTCAAAAAAAGAAGTAATCGGCTGGTCCCGCTTGGGAATACGCCTCAAATCGGAACCGTCTCTGGACAGTCATTTAATGTTGACGAGTGCCGCCCATTCCAGTTTCGATGAAACCTGGGAACAACCCTGGGGGGAGGTGCGGGAAATCCGAAATCATTATAACCAGCTAAAAGTGGAATTGACCACCAGCGGCACTCAAAGCAGGTTGATGAATATCGTCTTCCGGGCTTTTGACGATGGAATCGGTTTCCGTTATGAATTTCCGGAGCACGGCAATTTGCAGGATTTCGTGATCCTGGACGAATTGACTGAATTCACTCTCAATGCCGATCACCTGGCCTGGTGGATCGGAGCTTACCAGTATAACCGCTATGAATATCTGTATTCACAGACAACGGTCAGCGGATTCGACAAAGTACACACACCGCTTACCATGCAAACCGCCGATGGAATTTATCTGAGTATCCATGAAGCGGCCCTGACCGACTACGCCAGCATGACCCTGGAGAACCAGGGAGATAACCGCTTGAAATGCGATCTGGTGCCCTGGGCCGAGGGTGATAAGGTGCGGGCCGTAGCACCCCATGTATCTCCGTGGCGCACGATCCAGATTGCAGAAAAACCCGGTGATTTAATCACTTCCTACCTGATATTGAATCTTAACGAACCCAATCAGTTGGATGATGTTTCCTGGATCACGCCTGGTAAATATATCGGCATCTGGTGGGGGATGCATATTGGTATTTACACCTGGGGGTCCGGCGAAAAGCATGGCGCTACGACAGCAAATGTGCAGCGCTATATTGATTTCGCTGCAAAGCACGGTTTCCCTGGAGTGCTGGTGGAAGGCTGGAACACCGGCTGGGATGGGGACTGGGTGGCCAATGGCGATATCTTCAGTTTTACGGAAGCTCATCCCGATTTTGATCTGTCGCGGCTCAGCGTCTACGCCGCCCGGAAAGGCTTAAAAATCATCGGCCACCATGAAACCAGCGCTGGAATCGGTAATTATGAAGCCCAGTTGGAAGACGCTTTCAAACTGTATCAGCAACATGGGATCAATACGGTTAAAACCGGGTATGTGGGACATGGCCAGAATATTATCCGCTATGAGAATGGAGTTTCCACGGAGTACAAAGAGTGGCACCACGGCCAGTACATGGTGCGTCATTACCGGAAAGTGGTCGAGACGGCGGCGCGTTATGGTATCATGCTGGACGCACATGAGCCGATCAAGGATACGGGCATCCGCCGGACCTGGCCCAATATGATGACCCGCGAAGGTGCTCGTGGGCAAGAATTCAATGCCTGGGGACCCGATGGCGGTAATCCACCGGATTACACGACGATTATTCCCTTTACGCGCTGCCTGAGCGGCCCATTTGATTTTACACCGGGCATATTCGATCTCCTTTTTGAACAGGCCAATAAACCTGCCAACCGGGTAAATACTACGCTGGCCAAGCAACTGGCCCTTTATGTGGTGATATACAGTCCTCTGCATATGGTGGCAGATCTACCGGAGAATTACCACGATCATACCGCTTTCCAGTTTATCAAAGATGTGCCCACGGATTGGGAGACAACCATCGTCTTGAACGGTGAAATCGGAGATTTCATTACCATTGCTCGTCAGGATCGCAACAGCGGGGACTGGTATGTCGGTAGTATTACCGACGAAAATGGCCGGGTTCTGGAGATCACATTAGATTTTCTGGATCCCAAGTGCAAGTACAGGGCTGAAATCTATGCTGACGCTCCTGGGGCGGATTGGAAAACTAATCCATATGCCTACGAAATTAAGCAGAGAAAAATAAATTATGGGGATTGCCTGATATTAAATCTGGCTCCCGGTGGTGGCGCGGCCATCAGATTAGTGGAAGAGAGTGGTTAGTCGCAGCGATTATTCGAGTCTTAAAGATAGCTGGTGAACCGTCTTTTTTCAGGTCAGATTCTTTTTTTTACCATTTGTTTTCCCCGGTGTCCAATAGGATACACGATTTGTCCCGTAGTAAAGGGAATAAATCCTTTTAACGCATTGTCAAAAAGGTAGGTGAGTAATTCAGCGAATGGATCAGACAGAACTGGTTGCGGCGGCACGCAACGGAGACCATAATGCTTTCCGGGAACTGGTCCGGTTACTGGAACCGCGAGTGGCAGCGACGGTGATCGGAATGCTGGGGCACTGCCAGGAAGCTGAGGATGTTGGTCAGGAAACCTTCATTCGGTTTTATAACGCCCTGGATAAATTTCGTGGTGATGCCAAGGTTGAAACCTATGTTACCCGAATTGCCATAAACCTTTCGCTGAATGAATTGAAAAGGCGCCGGCGTAAGGCGTTGCTGTTTGCCGAGCAACCGGAAACTGATCTGGATAATTTAAGTAACCGGGAGATTGTGGGAATCGACCGGGACACCCAGGCCACGGTACGCTGGGCTGTCCGGCAGCTTGCGCCCCGCTTCCGAGCGGTTATTGTCCTGCGGTTAATCGATTGCTATTCGACCAGGGCGGTGGCGGAAATTCTGAATTTGCCCATCGGTACGGTCCTGTCCCGTTTGAGCAGGGCACAGAAGAAACTGAAAATTATTTTAGAACCGGTTTTTAAAGGAAAAGTATGAAGAAAAAATGGCTGGATTTGCTCCGGCGTTCATTTGATGGACATCTGAGCCAGCCGGACCAGGAAACACTAAAGCGCGTTTTGGCCGAATCTGCTGAGTTAAGGTCGGAAGAGCGTCGGTTAACTGATCTGCGGAATTTGATTGCCTCGTCGTCGGCTGAATCATTCAGGCCATTCTTTATCGAGCGCATCATGGATGCCGTCGCCGTTCGTGGGCTGGCCCGGACTCCGGTTAACGGCTGGCGATTGACCCTGGGCGAAGCATTTCGGCCGGTGGCGATAGCGGCGACCTTAACAATTGTCGGTCTGCTAATATTAGGTCTATCGACCGCCAGTAATCTTTCCCTGGAAGGCTTGCTGGGGATACCGGAATATTCGCTTGAAAATATTGTTTACGCCATGGAATAAGTTTGGAGAACAAGATGTTTAAAACAAAAACCAAAGCTGGTTTAATTCTGATAGGTACGCTGGTGCTGGGTATAATTATCGGTGTTCTTGGAAGCCGTTATCTGGTGGAAAAACGCATCGGAC
>JACKQG010007262.1_pt1 | contig 11264 bp, 17 predicted proteins | sample 8237621 | NCBI WGS metagenome assembly JACKQG01 (sample SAMN15677084, study PRJNA649215) | marine metagenome | biome: marine; feature: Black Sea; material: saline water; isolation source: suspended particulate matter (SPM) from the Black Sea western gyre | collected 2013-06-09/2013-06-10 | depth... | reverse complement strand
CTAATCTGAGCTTTGATAGCTTTGTGGTGCATGGGAAAGTCTCCTTAAAGTGAAATTTTATTTGGGGAATTTCACCAGTTTATAGGGGCTTTCTCATGCTTAAGCAACTGATTTTTAATGCCTATCCTTACATTGTTTTAACACCCTTTATAAATGTAAAAACTCTATTAAAATTTACTTGCAAGGGAAAAAAATCAAAAGTTTTAGAAGTTAAAGGAGAAAAATATGGCTAAAAAGAATAAAAAAGAAGACTTTGATAATATGTTGATGAATCACAAAGACTTGTTTGTTAGGATCAAAGGGATTAAACTTAAGATGAGAGAAGGTGTTTTTTCTCCTGACCCTGCTATTACAAACTCGACCTCTTTATTAGTTAATAGCATTAAAAACGTCAAAGATAAGGACGTTTTAGACTTAGGTTGTGGTTCTGGTGTGATCTCAATTTATTGTGCTAAAAATGGAGCAAAAAGAGTTGTTGCAAGCGATGTTGATGTGAAGGCTATACGAAATACAAAAGAAAATCTAGGGTCTTTAGGATTATCAGGAAAAGTTGAAGTAGTAAAATCTAGTCTTTTTGAAAATATAGATGGAAAGTTCGACTTTATTTTTGGTAATTTGCCAATTAATGAGAATTAATGGGATATCGAACCAAAAAAGCTTATTAGAAAGTTTATAAAAGAAGCGAAGAATTACCTTAAGAAGGATGGCAAAATTTACTTTATCTGGTTTTCTATTTCTGAAGTTTCCCCAATCAGAGAGTATTGTCTGAAGAATGGTTATGTGGTGAATGAAAAAACCGAAGAAAAATATGGCTTCACATGGCATTTATTTGAGCTTTCTTTAAGAGATTAAACCTATGAATATTTTTTCTTTTGTAAGCGTTCACAGTCTAAAATTTTCGGCCATGTTTATGCGGATACTTCAATTCGGACAAGAATCCGAGCGTTTCTGAAGCAGAGAAAAATTCCGTTGGCTATTGTAGCACCCGGGTCTCTCATCAACCACATTTTTCGTTCCAGTCGGGTTGCGTGTTCTGACCAAGGCTCAGGTTTGAATGTTGCGATCCGACCCGGCTAATTGTACTGTTTCTCTATCCGGGAGGTGAGCGTCCGAACGACCTGTTTTCCTGACTTCATGGAATGGTTAAATGAGGTGCGGTGACTGTAGGCGTTTTTCGGTGTGGAGGAAGGAGATGATAAAAAGCGCTAAAGTCATTCTAACAGGTTGCCCACGGATGAAGGGGAGTGAGCTAACTGGTGTCAGCGTATTCCGGCAAGAGGGAGGGCGGAGGTTGGCAATTGAAATGGGCTTCGACCGCTTTCAAAATGAATTCAAAGGCCGATCGGCCCTGAAGTGCGCAAGTGGCTATGACTGTCCATAATCGCTCGTTCGCCTAGCGGCCATTGATGCTCCTGGTACCCTGTGTTATGTGGCGGTCTATTACGATAAACCGTATAGCCTGCTCTGCCGTGTTATTGGTTGGTCCCATACCGGGGGTCGTTATGAAGGTAAAATAGGCCTCGCCATGCTTTCGAAACCTGCGAGCCATATTTTGAGCTGGTTTCTTCTGTTCTTTACCCTTTTTATTTATCTCGCTTGGCGCATCGTTAATGGCAACTGCAATGATCTTTTCTTTGGATTTTTCAAGAGCCATAAGGAATGCGTCTCCGTCCATCTCCTCCCGCTGATGGATAATCCGAAACATGTCTCTGACTGCGTCAAGAAGCTTTTTCCCATAAGCCTTTGTTTCATCGTCCGGAAGGGCCGTCAGAAATTTGAGATCTCGTATCAGGTGAGCAATGCAGAACTGTATAGAAACATTGAAGACCCTCATATATTTTCGGTAGGCTGAGAAATAATCAGTTCCTAAAACCCCGTCGAACTCTTCGCCCAACACATCGATCAATACTTTTGAACCTCGGGATTTATCTATTTTGAAAAGGACGTACAGCTCAGCCTTGAAGCCCCATGTCCAAAATTTGTCACCGTTTTCCTTATGACCTGTTTGTTACTAAGACGTATTGTTCCCCCAACGCAACAAATTTTGGTAATGTCAACCGAAAATTGACCACCTGTGATAACGCAATATTGACCACCCCGGGAAAAGTGTAAAATTTTAGATGTCGAGGAGATTATCGTAATCTTTCCTCGGTTTCTATGCCAGGTGAAACGGAGGGAGCCCAAAGGGCGACCGGAGTTTCACCTGGGTGGCGCTTGGCCGATAATTATTGTCTTCATTCGTATATGTGTTGACTATACAATGCTTTTGCTCTGTCGTGGTCATGACCGATATCTGCTCTATATATGTCGTAAACGTAAACCGGATAGGTGTAATCGGCTTCTTTGATTAGGATACCTCCTTGCAAATCGGTTATCGAGAAGATGCCTCGGCTATCTCCGTATTCATCAAACCATGTTGTGTTCTCATCCGTAAATGCGACGTCAATCGTTTCATACCGGCCTTTCTGTGGATTGTAAACTGTGGTTCCCATCCTTCTTACATCCTTTCCTATGCTATTTCTTCGCCTTTATGCTCTGCTTTAACCGGTAGCTATCCCACGGACAATCGATGATGTACGCCTTATGGGTAATCCGGTCCAAGAGAGTCGCTGTTATGATCGGATCACCGAAGACCTGCGTCCAGTCGGCAAAGCCCAAGTTTGTGGTGATCATGATTGATCCTTTTTCATATCGTTCCGCTAGAACCTGGAACAGCAGCTCCGATCCCTCCTTGGAGAAAGGGATGTAGCCAAGCTCATCCAGGATAAGCAAGTCGTAACGGCTGTAGCGCTGTATTATCCGGCTCAGATCTCTGACCTCTCTTGCTTCGATCAGTTCATTGACCAATCCATAGCAGGAGATGAATCGGGTCCGGTAGTTGGCTTTGCAGGCCTCGATTCCAAGCGCGGTGGCCAGGTGGGTCTTTCCGGCCCCGCTTTTACCAAGAAAAATGACATTTCTATGTTCCTTTATATAATCACAACCGCACAGATCCCGGAACAGTCGTATGTCCAAATCCGGAACGGCATTTAGATCAAATGTCTCAACGGGCTTGAGCAAAGGAAACTTCGCGTCCCTCATTCTGCGAGTCAGGCGATTTTCCGATCGAACCTGAAGCTCGATAGTGGCCAGTTCCAAAAGAAACTCATCGTATCCGATTCCGCTCTCTTTTGCCTGACGCAAGTGAATCTCTATGCTGCTTGCCATGGCGGACAATTTCAGGTCCTTTAAATGTTCTCTTAAGGAAATCAATATCGCATCTTTCATACCACACCTCCCAATTGACCATAGACCGACACATCGGGAAGCGGCAGGCTCGACCACCCGGGTAATGGGGCAATACCCGTCGCCTTTTCATTCTTGTAAAGCAGTATGTGATGGACCCCATCACTGGTGCGAATATTGTTCTCCAGAGCCAGATCAACAGCAGCTTCAACCTCGCTGGCCGAATGATCCCGGTAGAGTTTAAGAACCGATATGAAATCCTTGGTACCTTTGGTCTCGCCCTGGGCATGGCGAAAGCTCGAAAGCAAAATATTCATGCCCTCAGGCCACATCGGTTGCCATTGCCGAATAGGCCGGGCGCTGTCAAACGCCATGGGCCGTTGGTAAATAAGATCCAGATAATGATCCGGGTTCAGTGACCACTTGTTGTTGCCATACAATCTTTGGTGAACCGCCAGTTTTTTACCACAAACAAATAGCTGCACTTGGTCTACGTAAAGCAATACCTTGGCTTTAAAGCCCGCGTATCGACTCGGTACCGAATAGCGGTTCTTATCCACGATCACCGTTGCATATTTGTCCACACGCCCATCATAGGTCTGCACGTTGCTGAAAGCGGCTTCTGGCAAATTCAAAAGATGCGCTTTCTCCTCTTCATACAATTCGCTGACGGTACGCTCACGTCCGGATATTTTATGGCTCCCATAGGCCAAACATCGATTAAGGAGCATCTCGTTTAACTCCGCGAGACTGTCTGCTTCGGGAACAGGCACCATGTAATTACGCCTTGCAAAGCCAACCAGCCCTTCAACACCGCCCTTTTCGTTTCCGCTGTCAGGGTTGCAGAAACGGGCTTTAATGTTGAAATAGGCTTTGAATTTTCGAAACGCTTCTTGCTCTGTGCGGCCCTTACCCTTAAGCACCTTGAAGACGGCAATCTTCAGATTGTCGTAAATCAAAACTGGGAAGACACCCCCGAAAAACTCGAACCCTTGGATATGTGCATCAAAAAATGCCTGCTGGCGCTCGCAGGGATAACATCTGACAAAATGCTTTCCAGAGTATTTGGACCGCATACAGAAAAACTTCACCCGAACCTCTTTGCCCCGGATAATCGCATTTGCGGTTCCCCAATCGACCTCCGCCTCATAGCCTGTTTCTGGATCGCAGGGGATAAACACCTTAGATGCGCCTATGCCAAATTGAACCTTGGCCAACCGGACATACCGACGAACCGTCGATTCACAACCCGTATAATCATGTTCTTCAATCAACCGATGGTATACGCGACGAGCTGTATGACGCTGCTTTTTCGGCTGATCTTTATCTTCCTGTATCCAACTATCTATGATCTCTAAATAGGGTTCAAGCACAGGAAAGGGCTGATGTCCTCGCTCCTTATACCCCCATGGCTCTCCCCGAATAGCCTTCTTGATTGTGTTGCGAGAATGACCGGTCATCCGTGACAACTCGCTTATGTTTTTTCCATAAATCCGATGTGCTGTCCGTACCAATTCATACTGATCCATCCTGAGCAATTCCTTTCCTCCTTTCTATATGGTTTCTTTGGAAATACCATATTAAGGAGATGTCTTGTTCAGGGTGGTCAATATTAGGTTATCACATGCCCTTTTCGCTGATCATTTTTAGGTTAGCACAACCAAAATTTTACAATACGGTAAACATAGTTATCTTTGTCATTGTTAAATGTTACTTCTATGTCTTTAATTTTTGTGATGAAGCCCAAAAATTTAGCTGGAATATCGACAGCGCGTTCTTCATGCACAAGATAACGCATTTTGTTTTTTCCACGGATAACGAAAAATGCGCCTTTATTGCATATGTCTTTAAATATTTTGAATGATATGTAACCGCGATCACAAACATAAGTAATTCCTTGTCAGGGATTTTCAAAACCATACGCCTTCCCAAGCCGCCCTTCATGCGGCCGATGCCCCCCGAATCGGTCATCAGTTCCCGTTTTTCCACGATAAGAGGGGTGTCGCTTTCAAGGATTTCCACCGGGGTGTTGGCGCCGTTGGCGGGAAATATATAGACGTAGTTGCCGTCCCCTCGGGAACTTGCGCCCATACCCCCGCCACGAATTCGCACCGAATGCCAGGGCCGTCCATCCCCATGCCTGCCGTAGAGCACATTCATATTGGCGGGCGTTCCACCGCTTCCTGCAATCACCCGGTCCGGCAGCACGTCCGCCATGGCCCGGTAGATGATCTCGGTTAAAAAATGGCCGATCTGCATGCGGGCCGCCACGGCCGCCGGGAATTTGCAGTTCACCACACTCCCGAGCGGCGCATCCATGGCGATGGGCGCGGTGCAGCCGTCATTATTGGGAATGTCCGGGTCAAACATACTTTTCATGGCCATGAACACGTAGGCGTAGGTAAAATTAAACACCACATTGCCGCCCCAATCCACCTGTGGGGAGGACCCTGCGAGATTCACCATGATATCGCTTTCCTTAACGTGCACAGCCGCCTTGATGAGTAATCAGTGTTCATACCTGTCTCCTTCCTATGATCTTACAAATAGTGGCCGAGCTGAGCGGCAGCACTTTTCCGTCCGCTCGAATGCCGGGTTATATTTTTATCAATGCGGCAAAACGAACTCATACAAATACAGCAGGTGAAACATGAAAACGTTCGGCCAGGGCACGGATATGCCTGACAGAAAGTTCTCTTTTGCCGCTGATTATTTCCGAAACCGTTTTTTCAGAACCTATTTCCGGCAGATCGGACGGTGTGAGTCCGTGTTCGTCCATAAAAAAACAGAGCATTCCGATACCGTCGCAGTCAGGCACCGGATAATTTTTTTCCTCATATGCATTGATCACCGTGCCGAGCGTGTCAAGAAATTCATACAGAGGGTTCCGCTCATCGGTACCGATTTCGTCAATAAGACTGTTCAGGAGTCCGACCGCCGTGTCATATTCCTCCTCACTGGTGACGGAAAAAAGATGACTGATCGGAATCCAGTGTTCCCGGATGCTTTCCGCTGCGATATTCATTTTTTCCATTTTCCCCTGTCATATTCCGAATGGGTGAGGACAAATCATTTTTTGCAGATTTTAAGACTTTTATATTCATGAGACAGCATTCCAAATATCTTTCTTGGCGTTTTCCCAATCTTCAAATTCATCTTTCCCTTGTTTTAGACTTTCTTCTCTTTTTTTCAATATGTCCCCATGCCATGATGGTGAAGCAAGCTCACCGACATTTCTGCTGATATCATCCCACAAAAGTTCCATTGTTGAAATTTTGTCGGAAATTGACATTTTATCAAGTGGCAATGTAGATGACATCATAATACCTCCAATTAATTTTCATTCAGCCATAACCAAAGACTCAAACCATACCGGAACCTCGCCGTGATCGGGTCGCAGATTGGCAGGAAATTGTCTTCCCATATCCTGGTATAGTTCAATGACAGCGGCAAGTGCATCGTGAACACATGAATTCAGATCGTCGAGTTCATCGATCTCTGTCACCAATTCAGGAACCAAAGGACTGGTTATTGTCCAACCGCCTTCCTTCTGTGGATCAAGAACTAAGGGAATTTTCATCATTGTTTTTAATGTGTTATAAGTGAGAAATGCTTGTAGAACAGCAAGAAACTCAATCAATCAAATGGTACCCGTTTTCGTTTGTCAACATATCTTTCGACCAGCGTTACCACAGCTATGTTGCGGATATCCGGGGTCAACGATTCGTGCTATGCGTGCCATAAATGGGTAATGTCGTGACTGGCGCCAGTTGTCAATAATTTATCGCGTCCCCGGAATTGCAGGGCGGTGTCTTGAGTGCAATGGTATCTGTAATAAATGTGTGGATGTCTGTCCAAATCGGGCAAATGTGGCGATCGAGATTGATAAGAAAGAGGGTTTTCAAGATGCTTATCAGATTATTCATCTTGACGCATTATGCAATGAATGTGGAAACTGCGCTACATTTTGCCCTTATGATGGTAAACCATACAAAGACAAGCTGACTCTTTTTACAACCAAAGAGGACTTTAAGAACAGCACTAATAATGGATTTATGGTTGCCGGCTCCTCGGGTAGTCAGTTAATAACCCTGAGGTTGAATGATAATCTGTGGAAATTGAAATTGGACAAAAACGGTAAACTGATTCCTGTAGACTATGAACATACAAAAGATTATAATATTAAAGAGTTTAAAAAGATCAGCGCAATAATAAGTACTGTTCTAAAAGATTACAGTTATTTAATTGAAAGTTAGGAGGTGGAGGATTTATGCACCAGAGAACCGTCCCCTGTCAGGGATATTTTGCTCCTCAACAGATAGAGGAGGCACTGGAAATTTTATCTAAATACGAAAAAGAAATAAAAGTAATTGCCGGAGGGACTGACCTGTTAATTCAATATTACGACCGACTCTATGAGGTTGGCTCTTGGTTGGATTTAAAAAATATTAAAGAATTAAAAGAAATTGAAATACATCAGGATCAAATGGAAATTGGAGCGATGGTTACTCACACCCAATTAGAAAAATCAGCAGAGATTAAAAAATATTTTCCAATCTTAAGTCAGGCAGCTGCCGATATCGGTTCCCCCCAGATAAGAAATCGAGGGACTATCGGAGGAAATATTATTAATGCCTCTCCGGCCGCTGACCTCTTGGCCCCTTTGATGGCCTATGACGCACAATTCAAATTACTCTCTGTACAGGGAGAAAAGATAGTGCCAGCGGAAGAATTTTTTATCGGGCCCAAAAAAACTATCTTAGAACCGGCTCAATTATTAACCCGGATAATTCTTCCACTGCCGTCTGAAAGAACTTACGGGAGCTGGATTAAAATCGGCAAGAGAAAGGCTTTGATTATTGCTACCATTACCCTGGCTCTGTTAGTAGAAATGGCCGAAGACAATAAAACTGTTAAAGATGTAAAAACCTGTCTTGGCTCTGTAGCCCCAACTCCCATTGAAATAAAAGAAATCAGAAAAAAAATGGTGGGAAAAAATTTTGATCAATTAGATTTTGACCAATTAGGTCAGATAGTAGAAGATAAGATTTCACCTATCGATGATATCAGGGGAACGAGGGAATATCGTAAAGATGTAGCAAAAAATATAATGATTAATGCTCTTGAAGAGATAGCTTCAGCCCGGAGGTCATATAGATGAATAAATTAACCATAGAGCTAACCATTAATAATAAGAAAAGAAAAATGGAGACTACTTCCTCAACCCGTTTGCTGGATTTAATAAGAGATGACCTGCATCTAACCGGAACCAAGGAAGGATGCGGGAAAGGTGAGTGCGGAGCTTGTACGGTGATTATGAATGGTGAACTGGTGGCTTCCTGTTTAGTGTTGGCGCCTCATGCCGATGGGGCAGTCATCACTACCATTGAAGGCGTAGGAGATGATAAATCACTGGATCCGGTTCAAGAGGCTTTTATAGAGACCGGAGCAGTTCAATGCGGATTTTGTACTCCGGGGATGATTTTGTCTGCTAAAAAACTGTTAGAAGAAAGTTCTCATCCTACCGAAGAAGAGATTAAACGGGGTATCTCCGGCAACCTTTGCCGTTGTACCGGTTACCAAAAGATATTTGATGCTATTAGATTAGCAGCAGATAGATTGTCGAGTAAAGGTAGCGGAAGGGGCGAAGAAGATGCCTAAAAGATATGTAGGTAAAAATATTTTCAAAGTAGATGCCCAAGAGAAAGTAACCGGTAAGACAATATATTCTGATGATATTTATTTTGATGATATGTTGTATTTAAAAATCAAGAGGGCCACTCATCCTCATGCCTATCTTCGCCGAATAGAGACAAGTAAAGCACAAAAATTACCGGGAGTGGTAAAGATAATTACTGCGGCCGATATTCCTGAAGTGAAAAATTTTGGTTTGATCATCAAAGACCAGCCGGTTCTTATCGGTATCGGCCAGAAGATGCGTTATATGGGAGATGCCCTGGCTATTGTTATTGCCGAAACCAAGGAAGCTGCATCTCAAGCAGTTAACTTAATCGAAGTGGAAGTAGAGGAATTAGAAATAATTTCTGACCCCTTGCGGGCTATGGAGAAAGATGCACCTCTTATTCATAAAGACAGCAATATCCTGGCCACCCATTACTTAGAAAAAGGGGATATAAAAAAAGGTTTTACCCAAGCGGACGTAATTGTAGAGAATGAATACAAAACAAGCTTTTTAGATCAGGTCCCTCTTCAAGTAGAAGCAGGAGTGGGAATTTATGAGGAAGAGAGTGAATTTATTAAAATATGGGCCGCTACCCAGTGGCTTCATGGTACCCAGGCGGATATTGCACAATCTTTAGGCCTACCTAAAGAAAAAATAAGGATTATTCAACCGGTTATCGGAGGAGCCTTTGGTAAAAAAGAGGATATCTCTGTTCATATTCATCTGGCTTTAGCGGCGATAGCCACCAAAAGACCGGTTAAATTAACTTACACCCGAGAGGAGTCGATGATTGCCCAATCTAAACGCCATCCCCTTATTATTCGAATGAAAACAGGTGTTACTAAAAAAGGTTATTTAACCGCTTGCCAGGTAGAAGTAATCGGTGATACCGGAGCCTATGCCTCCAGCGGATTGGCGGTAGTTCATAAAGGGATGTATCACTGTACCGGCCCTTATAATGTAGATAGTGTAAAAGGTATAGCTCATACTGTTTACACTAATAATACCTATGCGGGAGCGATGCGCGGTTTTGGCTCTACTCAAATGGCTTTTGCCTATGAATCCCAAATGGATATTCTGGCTCAACAATTGGGGATTGACCCGGTTCAATTCCGCCTGCAAAATGCCTATAGCATTGGTTCTTCTACCCCCAATGGACAGATATTAACCCATAGTGTAGGAGTGAAAGAGGCCATTAGAGAAGCGGCAGATTTAGCGGGCTGGAAGGAATGGAAGGGGGAAAGATAATGAAAAAACAAGGTAGAGGAATAGCCACCATTATGCTCGGTTTTGGTTATGGAGAAGGATTTCCTGATCATTCTATTGCTTCGGTGGAAATTGAAGAGGGTGGTAAGATTTTAATTAGAACTGCTGCTGCCGATGTGGGTCAGGGTGTTTTAACTACTATTACCCGGATTGCTGAAGAGGTTTTAAAGGTGAAACCGGAGATAATCCGAATTATTCCCGGAGATACTCATTTAACTAAAAGTTCGGGTTCTACCTCAGCAACCCGGCAGACATTTTTTACCGGCAATGCAGTTAAAGAAGCATCAGAAGGATTATTAAGCAATATTTATCATTATAGTTTTACTTGTATTGTCTTGTGAGTCAAGTTGTACTTCTCTACGTGCAATTATGTAGAATTAGGAATAAAAGAGGGTTATATTTTTAGAAATGATAATCCGAAAAATAAAATAAGTTATTGGGAATTAGCTAAAAAAGTTGCAGAAAAAGGAGAAACCCTTAAAGCCGAAGCATCTTTCTTCCCTCACACTGATAAACCTGACCCCAAAACCGGACAGGGCGAAAAAGTTTATGTGGCTTATACTTTTGTTACTCAAGTAGTTGACGTAGAAGTTGATACAGATACAGGAATTGTTCAAGTGCTAAATGTATATACTACAGCAGATATCGGTAAAGCTATAAACCCCAAAAACGTGGAAGGGCAAATAGAAGGTGGAACCGTCCAGGGAATAGGTATGGCCTTAATGGAAGAGCAGGTTATTAAAGAAGGCATCACCTTGAATCCGGATTTAACCGGTTATCTAATTCCCACTTCTATGGACACCCCTCAATTTGCTACCCGCTTGGTAGAAAATGAAGATTCGGGAGGACCTTTCGGAGCCAAAGGAATCGGGGAACCGGCTACCATCGCCACTGCCCCGGCCATTGCCAATGCCATTTATGATGCCGTAGGAGTAAGAATATTTGATCTTCCCATCACTCCGGAAAAAATATTAAAAGTCCTAAACTCCTAAACCTTTAGTTGACTCTACACAAAGACAATTATTAACAAGGTGATAAGACTTTGCTTTTTTAAACCGCAGCTATAGAGAAAACCGGATTGTGGGTCAAG
>JACKQG010007260.1_pt1 | contig 11265 bp, 9 predicted proteins | sample 8237621 | NCBI WGS metagenome assembly JACKQG01 (sample SAMN15677084, study PRJNA649215) | marine metagenome | biome: marine; feature: Black Sea; material: saline water; isolation source: suspended particulate matter (SPM) from the Black Sea western gyre | collected 2013-06-09/2013-06-10 | depth... | reverse complement strand
AGCCGGGAAACCAGCCGGGAAACCAGCCGGGAAACCAGCACAGGAAGTGCATCGCTTCCCGTGGCGCTGAGCCTGCTCAGGGCTAGCCTTTGGGCACTATGTATGCAGTGATCGCCACCGGCGGGAAGCAGTACCGGGTAGAGGAGGGGCAGCGACTCCTCGTCGAACGGCTCGGCGACCCTGAGACCGACATCGAACTCAGCCCCGTGCTCCTCGTGGACGGCGACGACGTGCTCGCCACACCCGAGGCACTCTCGGGGGCGAAGGTGACCGCCCGTATCGTGGGCGATGCCAAGGGCCCCAAGATCCGGGGCTTCACCTACAAGAACAAGAGCAACCAGCGTCGCCGCTGGGGTCACCGCCAGCACTATGCCGAGATCGAGATCCTCGGCATCGCCCGCGGCTGACGCGCCCGCTGCTCCAAGCCCACGCAACCCACGCAACCCACGCAACCCACGCAACCCACGCAACCCACTATCTCTCGGAGAGGCAGGCCAGCATGTCCAAGACCAAGGGCGGCGGTTCCACCCGGAACGGCCGTGACTCCAACTCCCAGCGCCTGGGCGTCAAGGTCTACGACGGCACCCTGGTGACCGCCGGGTCGATCATCGTCAGGCAGCGGGGTACCAAGTTCCACCCCGGTGACAACGTGGGCCGTGGCGGCGACGACACGCTGTTCGCCACTGCCGACGGCGTGGTCAAGTTCGGCCACCGCCGCGGCCGCAAGCTCGTGGACATCATCGCCGAGTAGCAGGAATCACCCGTCGAACCGGCAAGGTTCGGCTTTCCCGGTTCCAATTCAGTGCAGGTTTCCGACCCCTGTGGGTAGTCGTTCCTCTTCCCAGCCCAGGAGCCTCACGGCGCTCCTGCATGCGAACCGGTCGGTCATTCCGCCCACGTAGTTGACCAGGGGGCGCCTGTCGGAATCGTCAAGGCCCTGGATCTCCTCCGGTAGGTCTTCTGGTGTTGCAAGCAGGTACTCGACCAGGGCCTGCAGCATCTCGACGACCAGAGCACCCTGACGCACCGAGTCGGGCCGAAGGTAGATCTGCTCGTAGTCGAAGTTGCGGAAGACCGCCAGCGCATCGGCGGTCTCGTGGTCCATGCCCACCCGGCCCGTCCTCGCAGAGGTGTGGACCACGGCGTCGATGAACGCTCCCAACTGCTCGCGGCGGGTCTCGCCGCAATGCCGTCGGACCGTGTCGGGCAGCATGTCCGTCCTGACCACGCCGGCATGGACGGCATCTTCGAAGTCGTGGCAGACGTATGCGATGCGATCCGCCCAGCTCACGACCTCGCCCTCCGGTGTAGACGGTGCCGGGCGCGACCACGAGTGGTTGCGGATGCCGTCGAGGGTCTCGGAACACAGGTTCAACGGGGCCAGGGTGATGTCGGCACCCCACTGGGCGTGGTCGTAGCCGCCGTCCACGTACGGGCTGAGGGCGTCCTCGCTGGCGTGCCCGCCGGGCCCGTGTCCACAGTCGTGCCCGAGGGCGATGGCTTCGCTGAGGGCAACGTTCAGGCCGAGGCCGGTGGCTATGGCCCGGGCCACCTGGGCCACCTCAAGGGCGTGGGTGAGCCGGGTGCGCTGGTGGTCCTCAGGGAAGACGAACACCTGGGTCTTGCCGGCCAACCGCCGAAACGCCGTGCCGTGCAGGATCCGGTCCCGGTCACGCTCGAAGCAGGTGCGCAGGGGGTCCGGTTCCTCCGGTATGAGCCGCTCTCCGCCTCCGACTGCCGGTGTGGCCGCAGGATTGGAGATCGGTGCCCGGTCCGACTCGCGCTCCTTGCGGCCGATCACCTCGCAGGGTTCGATCGTCGCCCGGCTGTCGATATGGGCGGTGCGCAGTTCGTCGGATCCGTGCCCCTCCATCGTGGAGGCCCACACCTGGTCGCGGGTGTGGTCGCTGGCGTGCATGGGTTCGGCTGGTTGCTCCTGGTGCATTCAGGCCACCCTACGGGTAGGCGCCGGGGGCGATGGAGCACCGAGCGGGTCCGAGGCTGCCCGTTAGGCTCGTGCACATGTCGCAGTTCGTGGACGAATGCGGGCTGAACGTCCGGGGCGGCGACGGCGGTGCCGGCGTGGTGTCATTCCGTCGTGAGGCCCATGTGCCCAAGGGAGGCCCCGACGGCGGCGACGGTGGCGACGGCGGCAGCGTATGGCTGGTGGCCGACCACAACGTGGCATCCCTGCTGGGCTTCCGGGACCACCCGCACCGCAGGGCGGAGAACGGTACCCACGGTTCCGGCGGCAAGAGGCACGGCCGTTCGGCCGAGGACCTCGTCCTCAGGGTTCCCGAGGGCACCAGCGTCCACGAAATGTACACCGAGGATCGCGTTGCCGACCTGGTCGCCCACGGCGACCGCTGCCTCGTCGCCCAGGCGGGCATCGGCGGCAAGGGAAACGCCAAGTTCCTCAGCAACAGGCGGCGGGCCCCGACTTTCGCCGAGCAGGGCGAGGAAGGTGAGGAGCGATGGCTTCGCCTCGAGTTGCGGCTCATGGCCGACGTGGCGCTGGTCGGCTTCCCGAACGTCGGCAAGAGCACCCTCATCTCGCGTATCTCTGCAGCCAAGCCCCGCATCGCCGACTATCCGTTCACCACGCTCGAGCCGAACCTGGGGGTCGTCCGTCCCGATGGACGGTCCGAGTTCGTCGTGGCGGACATTCCGGGGCTCATCGAGGGAGCATCGGACGGCAAGGGCCTCGGGCACCTCTTCCTGCGCCACATCGAACGGGCGAGCGTGCTGGTCGTGATGCTCGACCTTGCACCGACCGCCGATCGGCCTCCGGACGAACAACTGCAGGTTCTCGAGCATGAGCTGGGCGCCTACCGTCCGGAGCTGCTGGAGCGACCCCGCATCATCGTCGGCTCCCGTGCCGATGTGGCCGGGCAGGATGTCGACTTCGACGGCGACCGCCTGTCGGCCCTCACCGGCGAGGGCCTCGACGCACTCGTCCACCGGATGGGCGACGCAGTTGACCTCGCCCGGGAGGTCTACGTCGAGCGAACGCCGGTGGTGGTGCACAGGCCGGAGCCTGAGGGGGTCGTGGTGGTGCGCGGCGAAGATGGTGCCTGGGAGATACCGGACCGCCACATTGCACGCACCGTCAACCTCAACGACCTCACCAACCCGGAGGCGATCGAATACATCCACGAGAGACTCCGCTCGATGGGCGTCGACCGGGCGCTGGCGCGGGCCGGGGCCAGGCAGGGCGAAACCGTGCGCATCGGCCGGCTCGAGTTCGACTACGAAGAGGACACATGAACCTGTTCATCCCACGACACGGCCCTGCGTCCGGGTTCACCCCCTGATGGCCCGGACCGTCGTCGTCAAGGTCGGAACCTCGTCAATCACCGACGACGAGGGCGTGGTCGACCGCGCACTCGTGGCCAAGCTCTGCGACGAGGTCGCCGTGCTGCGTTCCGACGACATCAGGGTCGTGGTGGTCACCTCGGGTGCCATCGCCGCCGGCCTCCCCGCCCTGGGCATGGGGGGCGACCGCCGTCCACGCGACTCCGTCACCCTCCAGGCCGTGTCGGCGGTCGGGCAGGGCAACCTCATCGGCACCTATCAGGAGGCGTTGGGCCGCCATGAACTGGTAGCCGGACAGGTCCTGCTGGCTCCCCTCGACTTCTTCGTGAGGGCCCAGTACCTGCATGCACGGGGCACGCTGATGCGTCTGCTCGAACTCGGCGTCGTGCCGGTCGTCAACGAAAATGACGCCATCGCCGACGACGAGATCCGCTTCGGCGACAACGATCGCATAGCGGCCCTCGTGGCCCATCTCGTCGAGGCCGACCTGCTGGTGCTCCTGACCGACACGCCCGGCCTGTTCACCGCCGACCCCCGCCTGGACTCCGGCGCCTCGCTCATCGAGGAGATCATCGAGATCGACCACGAGATGGAGCGCCTGGCGGGCGGTACCGGCTCGACCCGGGGGAGTGGCGGCATGGCCTCGAAGTTGGCCGCCGCCAAGATCGCGGCCTGGTCGGGCGTCCCCTCAGTGATCGCCGATGCAAAGCGCGAGGGCGTGATAGTTGACGCCGTGGCCGGCACACCCGGCGTCGGAACGGTCGTGCGGGCCCGCGAGGGTCGCCTCGGTGCCCGACGCCTCTGGATCGCCTTCGCCGTCGGTTCCTCGGGGCAGGTTTCTGTCGACGCGGGAGCCCGTCGTGCGCTCGAGGAACGACGGGTGTCGCTTCTTCCTGCTGGTGTGATCGGCGTGGACGGCAGGTTCGAGGCGGGTGCCGCAGTCGAGGTGGTCGACCCGGATGGGACAGTGTTCGCCAAGGGGATCGTCCGCCACGACGCCGCACAACTGCGAACCATCCAGGGCAGCCGGACCAGCGAACTCCCCGACGGCGTCTCACATGAGGTCATCCACGCCGATGACCTCGTGGTCCTCCCGCGTTAGCGCCAGAGGCGGCGGCGGATGGGGCCCAACACCAGGTGTGCTTCGGGGACCTTCATCCGGTGCGAGGCCGCCACGTAGACGAAGCCCGACACCCCGAGGGCAAGAGGGGCGCTGAACACGGCCGGAAGTCCGCCGAGCACGAACTTGGTGGCGGCACCGACCACGAAGGCCAGGGCGGCAGGCACGGCCAGCGAACCGAGTGCTCCGGCGGGGGAGCGCAGGTCCGGCGCAGCGGAGCGTGCCCGACCGCTGAGCAGGCCCAACTCGATCCAGGCGGCCACGGCCGAGCCGAGGGCCAGGCCGACGGCGCCGAGGTGTGGTGCCAGTCCGGCTGGCTCCCCGGTGCCGAACGCCCCGTCGAGAACGAAGACCTCGTCGAACTGGAACATCAGCACCAGGCCGACCACGGCGGCGACAGCGACACGGATCCCGGCGATGCGTGCGGGTCCGGCGGTGTCGCCGACAGAGTGGCAGGTGCCCTGCAGCACCCGCGAGACCGAGGTGGCGGGCAGCCCCAACGAGTAGGCGGCCAGCACCAGCCAGACCACCCGGGCGTCGTCGGCGTCGAACGCCCCCCAACCGAACAGCGCCTCGACCACCAGCTCGCCGACCGCCACGTAGGCCACGCCGCTGAACAGGGTGAAAAAGGCTGCACGCCGCACTGCGTCGGTGGCCCGTGAGGCGAGAACCGACGGATCGGCCGCCCGGGACATCTCGGGCAGTTCTGCGGCTGCCACACTCATTGCGAACAGGCTCAGCGGAAGCAGGTAGAGGGCCTGGGCCGACAGCAGGGCGGCCACAGCGCCGGTGGCCAGCAGCGATGCCAGCACGAGGTCGACGTAGCCCGAGATCTGTACAACGCCGCGGCCCATCACCGCCGGCACGAAGCGACGCCGTACCTCGACGACGTTCGGGTCGGCCCGGTCGAAGCTCAGTCGCAGGTCGGGGACCATCCTGCGCACTGCGACCGCCTGCACCGCGAACTGCAGGAGGCCGCCGACTACCAGCCCCCAGGCCAGTGCCTTCGCTGCGCCGGCCGGATCCCAGTCGCCGAAGAGCGCCGCTGTGAGAACCACGATCTGGGCTGCGTTCCAGAGCACGGGTGCCACGTACGGCAGGAAGAACCGCCGGTGGCTGTTGAGAACCCCGAGGCACCACGCCGACAGCACCAGGAACCCGACACCGGCCGTTGTGACCCGGATGAGGTCGATGGTCAGTTCGCGACGGGCACCGTCGAAGCCGGGGGCCAGCAGCGAGGTGAGCGGCCGGGCGAAGATGATCCCGACCAGCGCCAGACCGCCGGACAGCACGGCCATGAGCCCTCCCACGGCGCCGGCGACCCTGCCGGCCTCCTCGTCCCTGCCCTCGCCCAGCAGTCGGGAGTAGACGGGTATGAAAGACGCCGACAGCGAACCCTCGCCCAATAGGTTCTGGAGGACGTTGGGGATCCGCAGGGCGGCCCCGAAGGCGTCGGCGGCCGGTCCCAGCGCAAGCACCGAACGCAGCAGGGACTCGCGTAGCAGCCCCGCCAGCCTCGACCAGAGGATTCCCGACGCCACCGATCGGGCGCCCTGCACGGGGCCGTCGCCGTCCAGCGCAGGAGCGTCGTTCACCCCGGCGACCCTAGTTGTCGTCGTGGATTCCGGAGGGTAGGGCCGAAGGCGGCTGGCACGGGACCCGCCCCCGACCCGTCCCTGCCCTCGCCGGTAGCCTGTACCTCTGTGAGCGTCAGCACATCGACCATCGCCGACCTCGGTCGCCGCGCCAGGGGCGCCGCTCCGGCGCTGGCGGTGGCCTCGACCGGGCAGAAGAACGCCGCCCTGCATGCCGCCGCCGACCGCCTGTTCGCCGATGCCGACAGGATCATCGAGGGCAACCAACTCGATCTGGTGCGTGGCGGGGCCGAGGGCATCCCGGACAACCTGCTCGACCGCCTGCGCCTCGACGGATCCCGCCTCGAGGCCATGGCCTCCGGCCTGCGCCAGGTGGCCGACCTGCCAGACCCGGTGGGCGAGGTCACCGACGCCTGGGACCGACCCAACGGCCTCCGCATATCCAAGGTACGGGTGCCCCTGGGCGTCGTGGCGATCATCTACGAGATGCGCCCCAACGTCACAAGCGACGCCTTCGGACTGTGCCTCAAGTCGGGCAACGTGGCCTTCCTGCGGGGATCCTCCGCAGCTCTCGAGTCGAACCGGGCGATCGCCGCCTCGATCCGGACAGCGGTCGCCGACAACGACCTGCCCGCCGACGCCCTGGTCCTCGTCGAGGACGTCAGCCGCGAGGCCGCCGTCGAGTTCATGCGGTTGCGCGACAGCATCGACTGTCTCATCCCCCGGGGTGGGCCCTCGCTGATCCGCTCGATCCTCGAAAACGCCACCGTTCCCTACGTGATCGACGGCGACGGCAACTGCCACGTCTACGTTGATGCCGCAGCCGACCTCGACATGGCGGTGTCGATCCTGCACAACGCCAAGACCCACCGGCCGTCGGTGTGCAACGCAGCCGAGAGCCTCGTGGTTCATGCAGGCGTGGCTGACCGGTTCCTGCCGATGGCGCTGGCCGCCCTCGACGGCGTCGAGTTCGTGGGCGACGGGCACTCGCGCCGCATTTCACCGGCGATCGGCCCGGCCGACGACGACGACTACGCCACCGAGTTCCTCGACCTAAAGATCTCGGTGAGGGTGGTCACGAACCTCGCCGAGGCCATAGAACACGTCAACCATGCCGGCAGCGGCCACTCCGAGGCCATCGTCACCGGAGACGAGGCGGCAGCCGAGCGCTTCTGCACCGAGGTCGATGCAGCGGCGGTCCTGGTCAACGCCTCGACCCGTTTCGTCGACGGCGAGGAGTTCGGCTTCGGAGCCGAGATCGGAATCAGCACCCAGAAGCTCCATGCCCGTGGACCCATGGGCCTGGCGCAGCTGACGACCGAGAAGTACGTGGTCCGCGGCGACGGCCAGGTCAGGGCCTGAGGCGCCCGAGCCTGCCTCGAGCCTGCTTCCCGACTGCGGCCCGGCTGTTACCGGTCGGTACGATCGCATCCATGTCCCACCGCTTCGAAGACGTCGCGTCCGTTCGCACCAAGTTGGCCGACGCCAGATACCTGGCCGACGAGGGGATCGCCGGCATCGTGTACCTGGCGGACCGCCTGGGCAAGCCGATACTGGTCGAGGGCCCGGCCGGCACAGGCAAGACCGAGTTGGCCAAGTGCGTCGCCGAGGTGACCGGCGCCCGCCTGATCCGCCTCCAGTGCTACGAGGGCCTCGACGAGTCCAAGGCCCTCTACGAGTGGAACTACAAAAAGCAGCTCCTTCGCATCCAGACAGAGGAGGACAGCGACTGGGCCGATATCGAGGACGACCTCTTCTCCGAGGAGTTCCTGCTGACCCGGCCGCTGCTCGAGGCCATCCGGGCCGAAGACCCGGTCGTGCTGCTCGTCGACGAGGTCGACCGGCTCGAGATCGAGACCGAGGCTCTGCTCCTCGAGATCCTCTCCGAGTACCAGGTGTCGATCCCCGAACTGGGCACGGTCGTCGCCACCCAGGTCCCGCTGGTGTTTCTCACCTCCAACGCCACCCGCGAGCTCTCCGAGGCCCTCAAGCGGCGCTGCCTCTATCTCTACATCGACTACCCGGACCTCGACCGCGAGCGTCAGATCGTCGAATCCAAGGTCGAGGGCATCAACGAGAACCTGGCCGACCAGGTCGCCCGCATCGTCCGATCGGTCCGGCAACTCGACCTCAAGAAGCACCCCTCGGTCTCCGAGACGCTCGACTGGGCCCGCACGCTCGTGCTGCTGGGAATCGACAAGGTAGATGCCCAGACGGCCACCGACACCGTCAACATCCTGCTCAAGTACCGCACCGACATCGACAAGGCGGTCAAGGAGTTCGCCGACAACCCGGACGAACTGGTCCCCGAAGGGGCCTGAGCGCCCGGCTCGACATCGGAGCCCCATGGTGAGCCTCGCCGAACCCACCACCCACGGGGGTGAGCACCCGCTGCTCGACCTGCTCAGCGACTTCATCGTCGAACTCCGCCGGGCCGGGCTGCCGGTCAGCCTGACCGAGAACCTTGACGCCATGGAGGCGGTGACCCACATCCCGATCGAGGACCGGGAGGCCTTCAAGTACGCCCTCGGGGCGACCCTGGTCAAGAACCACGCCCACTGGAAGGCGTTCGAGGTCGTGTTCGAGGTCTACTTCTCGCTCCGGGGCCCCGAGTACGAGGTCATCCGGGAGGGCGACGACGCCGTCCGCTCCGATGGGGAGGACGGCGAGGTCGCTCCCGGCGACGGCCAACAGCCCCAGGGTGGCGGTGGCGGCATGCAGGCCCTCACCCCCGAGCAACTGGCCGAGATGCTGTTCAAGGCGCTGATGAACGGCGATGCCGCCATGCTCGCCGCGCTTGCACGCCAGGCGGTCACGCGCTTCGCCGGCATGGAGCCCGGCCGACCCGTCGGCGGTACCTACTACCTGTACCGCACGCTGCGGAACCTCGAGCTCGACGACCTGCTCGAACAGCTCATGGAGGCCTCCCGGGAGGACGCCCCCGAGGACCTGACGCCGCTCGAGGAACGACTCGAACGCGACGAGTTCTCGGACCGCATCGAGCAGCTCAAGCGGGAGATCGAAGCCGAGATCCGCCGTCGCCTGGTTGCCGACCGCGGCATCGACGCCATGGCCAAGACGCTCCGCAAGCCCCTGCCCGAAGATGTCGACTTCATGCACGCCTCGCGCGAGGAACTGGCGAACCTCCGCAAGGCCATCTACCCGCTCACCCGCAAGCTGGCGGCCAGGCTGGCCCGCAAACGCCGTCACGGCCGCAAGGGGGCGCTCGACTTCCGCAGCACGATGCGCCATTCGCTCAGCTATGGGGGCGTCCCGGCCGAGCTCAAGTTCCGTTACCCCCGCCCGGCGAAGCCCGAGATCATGGTGGTTGCCGACATCTCCGGGTCGGTGGCGGCGTTCGCCCGGTTCACCCTCCACCTCGTCTACGCCATCAGCAACCAGTTCTCGAAGGTGCGGTCCTATGTGTTCATCGACGGCCTCGACGAGGTGACACGGTTCTTCGACGGTGTCGAGGACATCGGCGAGGCGGTCCACCGGGTGAACACGGAGGCCGATGTGGTCTGGGTGGACGGGCACTCCGACTACGGCCACGCCTTCGGTGTGTTCTGGGAGCGCTACAACCGCGACATCGGTCCCAAGACGACCGTCCTGGTGCTCGGCGACGCCCGCAACAACTACCACGCCTCCCAGTCATGGATCCTGAAGGAGGTCCAGCACAAGGCCCGCAAGGTCTACTGGCTGAACCCGGAGCCGAGGGCCTACTGGGACACCGGCGACTCGATCGTGGGGGAATACGGCAACCACTGCGACGGCGTGTTCGAGGTACGCAACCTGCGCCAACTCGAGGCGTTCGTCGAGAAGTTGGTCTGAGCCGGAGAGCGGGCCCCGGACGAGTCAGGCGTGGCCGTTGCGCATGAACTCGGCCAGCCGGAACGCCAGGTCGAGGCTCTGTGTGCCGTTGAGGCGGGGGTCGCACATGGTCTCGTAGCGGTGCTCGAGGTCCATGGTGGCCACGTCGCCGCCGCCACCGAGGCATTCGGTTACGTCATCGCCGGTGAGCTCGAGGTGTACGCCGCCGGGGTTGGTGCCGACGAAGCGGTGTGCAGCGAAGAAGCCGGAGACCTCCGCGAGCACGTCGTCGAAGTGGCGGGTCTTGCGGCCGTCGTCGGCGGTGAACGTGTTTCCGTGCATCGGATCGCACACCCAGACGACAGGATGGTCGGCGTCCCTGACGGCCTCCAGGAGGGGCGGCAGTGCATCGATGACCTTCGTGGCGCCCATCCGGGCGATGAGCGTGAGGCGGCCCGGAACGCGATCGGGGTTGAGCGCCTCACAGAGGGCCAGCACCTCGTCTGTGGTCGCTGACGGCCCGACCTTGCAACCCAGCGGGTTGCGTACACCGCTGAGGAACTCGACGTGGGCACCGTCGATCTGTCGGGTGCGGTCGCCGATCCAGAGCATGTGGGCTGAGCAGTCGTACCAGCCGCCGGTGAGGGAATCTCGGCGGGTCAGGGCCTCCTCGTAGCCGAGCAGCAGCGCCTCGTGGCTGGTGTAGAAGTCGACCTGGCTGAGTTCGGACAACCGCTCGGAGGTGACACCGCAGGCGCGCATGAACTGCACGGCCCGGTCGATCTCGGCTGCCAGGGCGTCGTAGCGCTGGCCGACAGGGCTGGCGGCGACGAACTCGCGGTTCCACTGGTGGACGCGGGCAAGGTCGGCGAACCCACCCTTGGTGAAGGCACGCAGGAGATTGAGGGTGGCGGCCGCCCGGTTGTAGGCGGTGAGGAGCCGGGTCGGATCGGCGGTTCGTTCGTCGGCGGTGAAGCCGACGTCGTTGACGATGTGTCCCCGGAATGCAGGGAGTTCGACGCCGTCGATGGTCTCGGTGTCGTTCGAGCGGGGCTTGGCGAACTGGCCTGCAATGCGGCCGACCTTGACCACGGGAACTCCGGTGAAGTAGGTGAGAACGACCGCCATCTGCAGGATCACCCGCAGTCGGTCGCGGATCGAATCGGCCGAGGTGTCGAAGGATTCGGCGCAGTCACCTGCCTGGAGCAGGAACGCCTCGCCTCGGGAGACGGCGGCGAGGCTCTCGGTCAGGTCCCGTGCCTCGCCGGCGAATACCAGCGGCGGCAGGTTGGCCATCTCCTTGAGGACGGCCTCGTGGGAGGCGTCGTCCGGCCAGGTCGGTTGCTGCAGGGCGATCCGGTCACGCCAGGTGCGGGGGTGCCAGCCAGCGGGGGAATCGACGGGGGGATCGACGAGGGGGTCCTC
>JACKQG010007259.1_pt1 | contig 11267 bp, 4 predicted proteins | sample 8237621 | NCBI WGS metagenome assembly JACKQG01 (sample SAMN15677084, study PRJNA649215) | marine metagenome | biome: marine; feature: Black Sea; material: saline water; isolation source: suspended particulate matter (SPM) from the Black Sea western gyre | collected 2013-06-09/2013-06-10 | depth... | reverse complement strand
GGGGCGCCCCGCGCCCCCGGGGTGAAAGCCGTTTTAGTGCCTAAGGGAACACGCCCCGCGAGGGAGGAAAGCGGGCGCGGGCCCAGCCGGTACCGCTGCCGCTCTACGCGGGCGATGGAACTTCCCCCGCGCCCCCCCCCGCGCCTCGGCCCACGCCGGATGACCCGCCGCTGCCCCCGCCTGATGATCCGCCATCGCCAATGCCGGCAGATCCTCCGACGCCAACGCCGGAAGATCCTCCATTGCCGACACCGGAAGACCCGCCACCGCCGCCCGCGGAACCCGTATCCACCAAACCCTGGCTGGGCGTTTCACGATGGTGGGTAAACGGCCGTGATGTTGAGCTCTGTGGCGTGCTAAGCGACGGGCCGGCCGGCAAGGCCGGTCTTCAGCCGGAGGACGTCATTCAAACGATTGCAGGAAAGCCGATACGCTCGTTGAACGAATTCCATGAAATCATCGAAGACTGCGATGCGGGAGGCGAAGTGGTTGTCGAGTTCAGGCGCGATGGCCAGAAGCAAAGCGTTACGGTGAGCATGGAAGCCATGCCAAGCGACGGCGGGACCGGTCGGATGCTCGCGGCGGCCGAGCGGGGCGAACCGTGGGCGATGATGGAAATGGGCGTGCGCTACGCCCACATGCGCGGCGAACGCTCGTATTGTGAAAAGGACTACGCCAGAGCGGTCCAGTGGTTCGGTAAGGCCGATCAGGCACAACACATTTCCGCTGCGTACTTCCTGGGCCTCATGTACGATCGCGGCAACGGCGTGGAGCAAGACTATGCCGAGGCGAAAGGTCTTTACGAACGAACGCGCCGACTCGAAGGCCAAGGCCCACGACAAAGCGCGTTTCTCTCCGCCACTAGGGCCTTGGCAATCCTTTACTTGAGTGGCCACGGCGTGGCTCAAGACGATCAGATGGCCGAGAAGCTGTTGCGCGAGGCCGCCGATCTCGGCTGTCTCAAGGCGCTGACTCATGTGGCCTGGATGTACGAAAATGGCCGTGGCGGCAGCGGGCGCCGTCTGTCGACAAAGGAGTATCACAAGGAAGCGGTCGATTTGTACTACGAAGCCGCCAAACAGGGATACTCTCTTGCCCAGTTCAACCTGGGCGTGGCCTGCTTGGAAGGTAAGATCGTCAAGCAGAGTAACGAAATGGCAGTTGGTTGGTTTCGTCTGGCCGCCGAGCAAGGCTACGGCAAGGCCATGTACAACGTGGGCTGGATGTACGAACAAGGTCGTGGTGTTCCGCAGGACCGACAGACCGCAATCACTTGGTACCGCAAGGCCCTCGAAGACGGATACGAAGACGCACGCAAACCGCTCGAGGCGTTGGGCGTGTCGACGGGTCAGGCCGCAAGCACCGACCTGGACCTGATCCAGGGAACCTGGGAGTGTGTGGCGGCTTTCGAAGACGGCAAACCGGCCGAGAGTTTCGCGGGCGTGCTTGCGGTTTTCGAGGGCAATCGCCTGACGTGGAAGCGAATGCCGATTGAAGGCAGTCAGACGATCGAGGCAACGTTTACGCTGGACCCGACGAAGGACCCGAAGCATCTGGATTGGGTTCCGAACGGGAGCACCGACGCTCACAAGCGCATCTACTCGCTGGACGAAGACACGCTGCGCATGTCCACAAACTTCGGCTCAAATCCTCGACCAGCCTCGTTCGAAGCCGGCAAGTGGCAGTTTGTTATGAAGCGAGTGAAACCAACGGAGTAAGCTCCCGATCAGAAACTCTTGGCCAAGAAGAAACCCGGCTTTTTCGGAAAAGCCGGGTTTCTAGCCGTCGCTAAAGGTCTGAAAACTTGTGAGCTGGTACTTAGTGTTTTGCTCATTTCCTATTCGACCAACGTCACCATGCCGAATTGGCCGGGCTGCCATTGGGGGCGCAGGCCTTCGCCCCAATTCATCCGCGCGGCGGGTCCTTTGCCGTCGTTGTCGTTCAGTTGCACGGAAAGGCCGATCTTGGCGCCCAATCCGCCCGATATCCCCAACTCCGTCAAGGGAATGCGCAATTCATACACACATGCGCCTTCGCCTTGGACAACAGCCATATCGTAGATCGAAGAATCGCGGAAGAGGTGCCCCGAGGTGCGGCCGCCACTGTGTTCCGACGGCCGGAACAGCGTGTGTGTGCCGCTGCCACCGCCCGGTACGGACGACGAGATGTAATACGCAAAGGCCGCCCGTGTGACCTGCCCACTCCCGCGTGTCGGAACGACGCCAAGGGCCAGGCTGTCGCCTTCCAGAAACGCCTGTCCGATCTGACTTCCGGTTCCGGTGGCGTGGTGCACGTCGTCGCGGACGTTGAAGGCGACGTACAGATTCGCCTCGTCCCACATCACATAGCCGACGGCGCTCAGGTTGTCCGGCGTCCACGTGTAAGCGTCGCTCTCCGTACTAACCTGGTTACTGCCGATAAGCGGAATGGGGCATTTCTTAGTCCAGTCGTCCAGTCGACCGTCGATCTTCGGCGGCGTTTGGATTCGGTGGGCTTCGGCAACAAAGTCGGTGCCTTCGAAAATCGTCACTCGGATGTTGTCCCACATCGCCCAGCCGGAACCGTTGGCCACTGGCGTAAAGCTGACTCGCTCCGCGTCAGCCGGCATCTCCTTGCGACAGGTGAAAACTTGCCAATGCGGATTGTTATCGCCGCAGCGCATCACTTGGCTGTCGTACAACCGAACCTGCCGCCCATCGGCCAGGTATTGGGTCATGTTCGAGCCGCAACCCATCCGCTCGTTTCGCACCCAGGCTGTGTACAAGTACGTCTGCCCACCGCGCACCGGAATCGTTCCGCTGATGTATTCCCATCCGTCAGAGTTTTGGAACTTCAGTACCCGTTTGCCCAACCCGTCACCCAAACCGTCCGCATCGGTCCAGACCTTGGTCGTGTCATTCGTGCGCCAACCGTCGGGGCCCTCGCCCGAGGCGTCGACAGTCTCGAAGTCGCCATTAGGCATTAGGTTTCCCAGCATCTCGGGCGAGACGACCGACAACACAAACGGCTTTTCGATTCGCGGCAGATCTTCCGAGTCGAAATCGAAAACGAGTTCAACTCGATGGTCTGTCGTCTCGACGTCCTTGGGAACCGTGACGGCGACTTGGCGGACTTCGTCTTGGCCGGCTTCGAGCGAGAAGGGCATCCGTTCTTTTTCGAGCCACCCTCCGGGCGTCTCAACGCGCATGCTACCCGAAAGCGTCCGGTCGTACAGGTTCCGAATGTGGACGACCAGTTTTCCCTGATTGCCCCGCAGCATGCTTACGCGGGGGATGATTCGTCGCGCCTGGGCCACGCCTGCCGACGTTCCGGCGCCGACACGAGCGACTTGGATCTGGGGCGTCACGTATGCTTTCAGCACGTCCAGGTCTGCGCCTTCGATGAAGACGGGAATCCGACCAAGCGGCAGTTCGGCCTTTCCGCCCGGCGCTGGGAGACGGCGTTCGTTGCCCTGGTAGTCGGTAAGCAACACTTCTTCCGCGCTGACATGAAGTGCGACCGTCTCGCCTTGTTCTTCGTACGTGGACGCGACCAAGACCGACCGGCCGTTTCGTTCGAACAGATGGAACAGCCCGCCGCGGCCCAGCAGGAAGGTGCCCAGCGGTTTGGCGTCGAACAACTTGCTGGCGAAAACTGCCAGGGTTGCAGCCACGGGGCGGGGACTGAGGTCGTCAAGCAAGTAGCCGTGGGAACCGGCCGCAGAGCCCGTGCCGCCGAAGTAGATGATCTTCTGGCATCCCGCCGCCAGTTCGTCGGTCCACTGTCGCAGCACCCAGTCGCACTGGACGGTGTTTTGCAATTCCTCCACCGGCGGCACTCCCCAAGCGTTCAAGCCCTTGCCCGATTCATCTTCCCAAACGACGACGTTTTCCAATCCGGCGGCATCCAGATCCTGGCGGGCTTCCAGAATGCCGTCGCCGTTTTGGTAGTGCACGGGCAGCACGTCGATGTACTTGCCCACGCCGGCCGTCAGCACGGCTTTTCGAAAACTCCTCGGATAAAGCCCTCCGGCCAGAATGGTCTGCAGATTCGGGTCGACTGCCTTGGCGGTCTCCGTGCCGATTTGACACATGGTCACATAGGTTTGCACCGGATCGTCGCAACCGCCCGGAGTGATCTCGTTCAGCCACTCCCAACCGCAGAACTTGCCCTTCAACCGCGTGGTTGCCGTGCGCACGAAATCCCGCCAGACGTCTTCTCGGAAGTTGAAGGCCCGGTAGCTGATCGGCTCGATCTTGCCGGGCTGTGCAAAAGGCGGGGGATCCACGATGCACAACCATACGTTGACGCCGTGCCGGCGGGCCACGTCCAATTCGTGTTCAAGATGATCTAACTTGTACACATCCGGGCCCGGCTGCATTTGATACCACCGTGTGAATCGGCGGCACGTGGTCAGTCCCAGACGCTGAGCGACGGCCCATATTTCCTCGGGCGGTGCGTCCCAATGGGCGGTCATTCCAAAACGCGTCGGCTGGCCATCCGTGATCGCTTTCAGATCCGGGATACGTGCGAAGGTCGTGTGACGCTTCTCCCAGCCGGGTACATCCAGTTCGAACAAGAAGACGCCTCGTCGTTCGAGGTCCAACTCGACCGTCACCTTCTGCCCGTCCTGCTCGACGACAAAGCCCTTACGGCCTTCCGCCGCCACCGCACCGGTCGTGTCATGCACCACGTAGTGAAGCGTCTTCTTCTCGCCCGGTCGTTGGACGTTCTTGAGCCGGATTGCCAGACGCACCGGCTCGTCGTAGGGGAACAGGTGGCCCGGGACGTCAGTTTCGATTTCGTAGAATCCACGCTGGCGGACAAAGCTGTTCCCAGCGCGTACATGCCAAGGCCAGTCTTGGCCCCTGGCATCTCGGAAGCCGGCCAACAAAAGCAGCCGATTGTTCTTCTTGACCAGCTCCAGCCCCTTGGGCACCGTGAACGTGAATTCTTGGCGTCCTCGGCCGGGCTCGGTCAGCGTCACACGGCGTCCGAGTCCCGGATAACCGATATGGCCCCGTTTGGTCGTGTATTTCCCGTCCGGTGTGTCGATCCAAGGCCCCGTTCCCCAGACGTACAGCGTGGTGGTTCCGAAGTGCTCGGACGGATCCAGATAGTATTCGACCGAGACTTTCCACGGGTCGCCCGAGACGAGCTGTTTGCCCTCGGCCGACGCATCGACGTAGATCCAACTCTTGTTGTAGTTGACATCCAGTTGCGGCGATCTGCCGGTCGCCTTGGTCTGAACGTCTGCCGGTTCACCAGCCAGCGCACAGCACGCCCAAGCGGCAACCAGCATTGACCACATCCAGACAACTCTGATGATTCCACTCATCGGCGGTTCCTTTCGCGCGTTCCACTAGTCGAGCTAATCACAGCAACGATATGCCGTTGTAACGTTCGTGAACTCGTGTCTCAAGACCGCGTACGATGGCTCTCCGAAGCCGTCGCTCCGTCCGCACTGGTTCCTTTCGACGGCCTCGGAGGGCCATCGTACGGTCGAAACGGACCCGTCGCCGGTTTTGGGACACGCTCTCTCCCCGTGTTGCCCCGGCCCGTCTACTGTGCGAACATGACGCGTTGTCGCTCAGTCAACCTAACACATCGGCAACCCTTGCCGCCCCGTGAAGGAGTACCTCCCGTGAAAAGAGATCGTCTTTCGCTACAAATCGTGGTTCATCTGTTGTCGATTGTGACTGTCGCTGTGTCCGCAGCTTGGGCTCAAGAGGAAGGGCCAAGCGAACTAACCGCGCCCGACATCACCAGCGTCCGTCGCCTGCCGAACGATGTTACTTTAGCGGAATTGTCCAACGGATTAACGATTATTGTGCAGGAGAACCACGTGGCCCCAGTGGCAACGGTGCGCTGCTATGTCAATAACACCGGCGGTGCGTTCGAGGGCCAATACCTCGGGGCGGGGCTCAGTCACGTGCTCGAGCACGTCGTCTCCGGCGGCACGACGACGAAACGATCCGAAGAGGAAATCGAACAGATTATCGACCGCTTCGGCGGGGCCACGAATGCCTTCACCTCATCGAATCTGACCGGCTACTACATCGACTGTCCTGCCAAAGATGCGATGGACGCCATCGACCTGATCGCGGATTCGATGCAGCACGTTGTTTTTGAACAGTCGGCATACGAGCGAGAATTGGAGGTCGTTCAACGTGAGTTGGCTGATGGCGAGGTCAACCGCGGCCGCGTGCAATGGATGATGCTGCAACAGACGCTGTACACAATCCACCCGGCCCGGACCCCGACGATTGGCTACTTGGACGTGCTGAAGAACACTTCGAAGGAGGATTTGGTCAGTTTCTACCGCGAGCGGTACGTTCCCAACAATCAGGTATTCGTGGTCACGGGCGATATAGACACGGACACGGTGCTCGATGAAGTAGCGAAGCACTACACGGGCACGCCCCGTGCACGAGAGACATTTATCCCTATGCCGGATGAGCCTGAGCAACTGTCGCCACGCGAGGCGGTCCGCGAAATGGATGGTGCCACGTACGACCTGGCGTTTGCCTGGCCGACGGTTAGGCTTTCGCATCCGGACCTGTACGCGTTGGATGTGGCCGCTTACATCTTGACCGAAGGCGACAGTTCGCGCATGGTCCGGCGATTGAAGTACGACGAACAGCTTGTCTTGTCGGTCAGTGCGGCCAGCTATACGCCCCATTACGTGAACGGTTGCTTTGCGTGCTTTGCCTCGGCCACGCCGGAAAACTGGGAGCGGGCATCGGAAGAAATTCTGCGCGACGTTTATCGGTTGCGCGACAAGTTGGTCACTCCTTCGGAATTGGCCAAGGCAAAGAAGCAGAAGGCGGCAGAACTGGTATTCGGACAGCAAACCGTCCAGCAGGCGGCCGACAGCCTGGGACGCAACTTCCTGTCCACCGGCGATCCGCTGTTCGACAATGCCTACGTGGAAAACACCCAGAAAGTGACGGCCGAACAGGTCCGCGACGTGGCTCGACGCTACTTTGTGCCCGGCAAGCTCAATCGTGTCATTATTGCACCGCCCGGAGGCGCGCCCGAGCCGGAGGCATCGACGGGCGGGGGCGGCGAGGGCGACGCCCGAGTCGAGCGACTCGAAAACGGCGTACGAGTGCTGCTGAAGCGACACTCGCATTTGCCCATGGTCAACATTCGGGCCTACACGATCGGCGCGGCTCTGGTAGACACGCCCGAAACGGCCGGGCGCGCGGCTTTGGTGGGCGCGATGCTCGATAAAGGAACCGCCGCGAAAACGGCCGACCAGATCGCCGAGTATTTTGATTCAATCGGTGGCAGTTTCAGCACCAGCGCCGGCCGCTTTACGGTCTATGCCAGCGCAACCGTCCTGAAAGATGATTTCACGCAAGCGGCGTCCCTCTTTGCCGAGTGTTTTACGCGGCCGACTTTCCCCGACGAAGAGTTCCAGAAGGTGAAAACGCTGGCGCTGGGTGCGATCGTTCAACGTGCGGCGAGTCCACATGCAGAGATTTTTGAAGCGTTCGCCGATGCCCTTCCGGCGACCACGCCCTACCACCTCGTTCAAGGCGGGAAGAAGGAAACGGTGGAACCACTCACAGCCGCCGACCTTAAGGCTTACCACGCCGAGCACTTCGTTCCGCAGAACATGATCGTCACGGTGTTCGGCGACATCGACGTCGAACAGGCGTTGGGTATCGTGCGAGAGAAGTTTGGCGGTTTGAAGCCCGCCCAGGACTTCGAACCAATCCAATTCGATCGGCCGAACGCGATTTCCGAAACGATCGAACATCACAAGAAAACCGGCAAGCAGACCGCCATGGTCGTGTTGGGTTATCCGTCGGTGAGCATTTTCGATGAAGAGGATTATGCGGCGATGACCATCCTGGATGCCATGACTAGCGGCTACAGCTACCCCGGCGGCTGGCTGCACAACGAATTGCGCGGCGAAGGGCTGGTGTATTTCGTCCACGCGATCCAAATGGCGGGTCCGTCACAAGGCTATTTCGTCGTGCTTGCCCAGACGCAACCCGACAAGATCGACGAGATCGTCGAACGGATTCGCAAGAATATCGCTCGCGTCGTGGAGGGCAACTTTGACGACGCAGAAATCGGCAAAGCCAAGCAAATGGTCATTGCACTGCACGCCCAGGACAATACGACGATCGCGTCACAGGCCCAACAGGCAGCCTTGGACGAACTGTACGGGCTGGGACACGGCTATGACAAGACGTTTGACCAACGGATGACTGCCGTCACACGCGACGACGTGATCGGCGTTGCCCGCAAATACCTATCAGGGCCCCACGTGCTAGTGACATCCTCGCCGGAGGACCGTGAGTAGTAGGTCCCGGCTGCCGGACGGGACCTGAGATCCGGAGGACGTTGGCGATCGTGGACTGCCGGATGAGATCCCGTCCGCCAGCCCTTGTCTTCAGTCCGCGCGCGACAACAAACTACCGTAGCGAGAACGCGCCACATGCTCTTACACGTACTCGTACACTCGTCTCTCTTGCTGCTCCAATTCGGGGAGATCCGTGTGAAAGAGTATGTGTACGAGTACGACAACACGCTTGAAATGCGCTCGACGAGGGAGTCCGGCAGCCGGGACCTACCAAGACTACCTCTGCCACTTCGGGTTGTCCACGATCTCCGGCTTGCCATCTCGCTCGACGACCAACTTGCGAAATCCCTTCTCCTCGATCGTGCCATAATTGTGACCGGCATCGGCTCGGAAAGCGAAGAACGTGACCAGCGTCTCGTCGGGCGACGTGTTGATGCTGCGATGGGCATAGCGCGGCGGCACGTACACGGCGCAGCCGGGCTTCATTTCGCGGAGTTCCCAGTCGCCTTCGGGGCTCTCCATCATCATGCACCCGCGGCCGTTTAGGCAGTAGTACACTTCGCCCGTGTCGAGATCCTCGTGGAAGTGCCCCTTGGTCATAAAGAACTCGTCGCCGACTTTGCCGGGGTAGACGATGCTGGTACCGAAGGCAACCTCGCCCGCGTCTTCCGGCAGACCCAAATCGTAGAATTCATAAACAAGCGGGTCGTCATTCTGGCGGATCTTGGCAAACGCCGCCTTGTCGGCGTACATGCCCTCCATCTCTGACAGCAAACGCTTGATCGCTTTCACATCCGGCGACAGGCCGGTTTGCATATCGAACGCGAGCAGCAGGGACTTCGGATCTTCCATACTCATGGTCATTTCTCCAACCAAAAACCGAGCATGTGCTCGTAGACTCGGATAAATTCGTTTTGGGCGGCTTGGTAGGCTTCAAACGTCTCCGGATTGGGCTGCACCGTCCGTGTGGCAGCCCTTCGTTCGATGACGGTCTTTGCCGGGTCGTCGATCAGGCCAACGCCAAGACCGCGGCCCGTTCAACCGACGCGCCGTCATGCGCCCCGTTCTAGCTCGGCCGTTTCGGCTGCGTCTCCAGACTCCTGACCCTCACTCTCGACTTCACTACTACACCGCAACAGGCAATATACCGGACAGACCTACTCGCTCGACAGATGGCAGGCCACGCGAAAACCCAGGGCGTTGAGGCGCGTCTCGGGCGATTGCGCACCACGATAAGCCGGTCGCGCAGACAGGGCGAGTTCGTACCAACTGCCGCCGCGGAAGACCCGCCCTGCGCCGGTTGCGGGGCCTGTTGGATCCAGCCCCGGCGATATCGCGTAGTAATCTTCCCCAAGCCAATCCTTTGTCCATTCATTGGCATTGCCGAGCATGTCGTGCAGCCCCCAAATGTTCGGTGCAAAGGCCCCTACGGGCGCTGTGTATACGTAGCCATCCTCTGCCAAAACCGTTCCAAGCCACCCGAGTTTCTTCTTCAGGGTACCGTCAGCTACATTGCCGTAAACTGCCAGCTTCTGCACGTCGTCGCCGAATGGAAATCGAGTTATCGTGCCGGCGCGGCACGCGTATTCCCATTGGGCTTCCGTGGGAAAATCGTATGGGATGTCTTCCTCTCCACTCAACCATGTGAGGAATTCCATCGCGTCGTTGTAACTTAGACATACCACCGGATGCTGTTCCGTTTGGGAAAAACCGGGGTTCTTCCAGTTCAGATAGGCTTCGTTTTTCCACCCACCATTGCCCGCCCAAGTCGTGGCACCTTTTCCGTCGTTCTCCAACCACTCACTGCCCGTCCAGAATCTGTAGCGAACTCCCTTCTCAGCCTCTGTTTCGTATCCGGTGGCATTCACAAACTGGCGGAACTGTCCGACGGTGACTTCGTGGACGCCAAGGTAAAAGGGCTGGCTGATCCGAACTTCGTGCTGAGGATGTTGATATTGAAGTATATTGACGAAGCCGAAATCAAATTCCTTTGCCAGCGATTCCGCAGACTGGCTGCCCCCCATCTTGAAGCTACCTGCGGGAATCAGACGAAATTGCATACCAATCGAATTCACACAAACCATCGCTTGCCACTTTGGCGAGACCGCTGTCGACGTTGCAGGCCGGGACGTAGATTCGGCGAGTTTTTTCCATCGTATCGTGTCTTTCTGTGCCGCGGCCAATTGTTCGGCCAGCGACTTGGCCTGTTCTTTCGCCTGGGCCAGTTCGCGTTCGACTTGATCCAATTCGGCCGATTTCTCTTGCAGTTGCTGGTTCCGTTGTTCGAGGCCGGCTTTTTCGGCGTTCAATTGTGTCAGCAGATCGGCTCGCTCTTGGGCCAGCTTTTCCGCAGCCGAGCGTTTCGCCTTTTCCTGGGTCAGGCTTTCGCGAGTGGCTTTCAAGTCGCCCATCGCGTCGACACGCTCGACGGTGATATCGGCGATCCGCTTGTCTAGTTCTTTGGCCCGCAGCTCGTGCTGGCCCCGCTCGGCCGTGATCCGGTTGATTTCGCCTCGCAACCGGTCCTGCTCGGTCTCCAACGCCGCAATGCGTTCTTCGCTGGCCCTGGTCCGGGCGATCCGCTCCTCGGGCGCTTCATTGGTTTCCAGCCATTCGTTCAGGGCTTGCATGGCCTGGCCGAACAGCATGTTGGTCTGCTTCCAATCACCAGAGGTCCAGGCTTGCTCGGCCAGATCGGCCAGCTTGCCCAAGGCCGCGAATTCTTCCTCCCCCTGCAGCCGTTTCGAAACGCTGCCGACCAGGTTTTGATACTGGGACCGTGTGGCCGCGGCCGTACCGGCTTGCGCATTGTCGCGGATCAACTGGGCCAAAGTCACCTGCAGTGTAGCGATGGCTTGCCAGGCATCGTCGATGCGGCCTTCGTTCAACATGGCGGTGACGTCTTGGTACTGCTGGGCCAGCTCGGTTCGCCGCTTGGCGATCACGGGCGCTTGGTCGATCCCGGGGA
>JACKQG010007257.1_pt1 | contig 11272 bp, 10 predicted proteins | sample 8237621 | NCBI WGS metagenome assembly JACKQG01 (sample SAMN15677084, study PRJNA649215) | marine metagenome | biome: marine; feature: Black Sea; material: saline water; isolation source: suspended particulate matter (SPM) from the Black Sea western gyre | collected 2013-06-09/2013-06-10 | depth... | reverse complement strand
ACCTGCAAAATTATAGTGGAACACTAAAACTAGTGGGTGAAGACCTTGTGGAAAGTATTTATGAAGGTCCATTAGAACACCAATTCTTCGACGAGAAAAAAAGCAAAGCAGAAATAACTGCATTTATAGACTTGACAAAACACGAATTAGAAACATATGGTATAAATGATGCAGATACAGAACTTGTAATCTCCAAAACCATTACTAATGAAGGAAACAAAACGAGTGTAGGAATAAACTTTATCAGAATAGGGCGTGAAATAGTTGTGAAAACATCTGATGAAAAGAAACGATTTCAGTCAAAAAAAGGAAGTTATACAGAACAAATCTCAGATGGTTCAGCAAAAAAAATTCTAGAAGACCTAGAAAACCAATTCATACTTATACCTGCTGATAGAATTGTAATAAGAGATCCAGACATTAGATCAGAAAAAAACAGAGTCGAACAATACCTTAAAGAATCACTTATAAGACTTGCAAACAGCAAAGACAAAGACAGAAATCTTTTGTTCAAACAATTCACAGACTTCATAGGAGAAATATCTGCATTAATAGACTGCGTAGAAACAGTTAAACAGAAACAAAAAATTGTTGATATAAAATTCAAAACATACGACGGTGCAGAAATACCATTATCCACTATAGGTGGAGGAAATAATGAACTCTTATTATTATTACATGACATGATTATTTCGGGGGGTTTAATCCTGGCAATAGAAGAGCCAGAAATACACCTACATCCTGAACCACAAAGAAAACTATACACATTCATGAAAGAATTCTCAAAAAGCACACAAATGTTTGTCGTAACACACTCACCAATATTTGTTCAGCCTGACAATATACGAGGGTTATTCAGAGTTGTAAAAGAATCATATGGAACAACAACATATGAAATGAACAAAGAAGAGTACATAGACCGTGATAGACTACAACAAGAGCTAAATTCAGAGAACTGCGAAATGTTCTTTGCAGACAAAGTATTGCTTGTTGAAGGCATATCTGACAAGATATTGATGGAAGGACTAATCAAAAAATACTGTAAATCGACAGACGAAATAAAAGTAGTGACGAGTTTTTCCAAAGATAATTTCGAAGTTTACGTACAATTGCTGAAAATATTCAAAATATCACATGTTGTAATGACTGACTTAGATTCACTAAAAGGCCGAATGCAAATAAAAGTAATTTGGCGAGAACTCAAAGGTAAAAGTTTCAAAAACCGGGATGAAAGGATAGAATTCTTAAAGAAGAAGAAAATCCATGTTTTATCAAAAGGCGATTTGGAAAGAAGTTATCCATCAAGATATAGGAGACATATATCAAAGCCACTTGATGCGCTATATGCAATACACAATCTCACAGATGAGGAATATGAATCTAACAGGATGAAAGACTTGCGAGAAGTGATAGAAGCATTGGAGAGGTAAGAACATGGCAGGGAAAGATTATTATGATACATTAGGAGTCACAAGAGATTCAAGCAAGGAAGAAATAAGAAAAGCATATAAGAAGCTTGCAAAGAAATATCATCCAGACTTGAATAAAGATGACTCTTCCGCTGAAAAAAAGTTTAAAGAAATAAACGAAGCTGCAGCCATACTTAGTGATGATACTAAGAGACAACAATTCGACCAATATGGATCAGAAAGCTTTAAACAAGGTGGCAGATCATCGGCAAACTATTCAAATTTTGATTTCTCATCGTTCGGAGGAAACTTTGATGATATATTTGATCACCTAGGGGATATATTTGGAGGTTCTTTTGGAGGAAGAAGTTCTCAAAAGCGATCACAAAGAAGAGGGCATGATTTACAAGCAGAGATAGAAATAACCTTAGATGAAGTAGCCAAAGGCACAAAGAAAGTTCTACAAATTAGAAAAAATGAGAAATGCTCTGACTGTGAAGGGAAAGGTGGAACCGGACTCGAAAGCTGCTCAAATTGCCATGGATCAGGATCTATCAGAGATGCGAGGAGAACGCCATTTGGAATATTTCAAACGACATCCCCATGCAGAACTTGTGCAGGCTCAGGAGAAGTAATTAGAAATGTGTGTGGTGGTTGTAAAGGAAACGGAATGGTAAAATCTGAAAAGAAATTAGAAGTGGATATACCAGAAGGAATTGAAAACGGATCAAGATTACGATTATCAGATGAAGGAGAGGCTGGCTATAGAGGTGGACCATCAGGTGATTTATACGTCATTGTGCATGTAAAGCCACACGAAATCTTTGAACGGCATGATGAGGACATATATTTAGAAGTGCCAATAAGCATTGTGGAAGCATCTTTAGGTGATAAGATAGAAGTTCCAACATTAGACGGAAAAGCAAGTCTGAAAATACCTGCCGGAACACAAAGCGAAACAATCTTTAAAATGAAAGGCAAAGGCCTACCATACTTGCATAGTTATGGGGAAGGGGACCAACTAGTCAAGGTAATTGTTCAAACGCCTGAAAAGCTAAGTAAGAAGCAAAAGAAGCTTGTTGAAGAACTAGGCAAAGAACTAGGTGACAAAGTAGAACCTAGCAAGAGTTTCTTTAAGAAATTTTTCTAATTATTTTATTTAAAAAAATTTATAAGTGCCCAATTCTGAACATTTTATATGACAGAAAAAATGAGGGATTTTGTAAAATCAGGATATAATAAAGGAATGTACTCAAAAGTCTATTCTAGAGATAAAAATGAGTTCGATACTTTCGAAAAGTTCATGTGTGATAATCTAATATCAAGACTAAAAAAAGATTCAAAAATACTGGATTTGGGCTGTGGTATAGGATTACCTTATGATAAATACTTTTGTAAAAACAAATTTTTAATTGTAGGGGTTGATTCTTCTAAAAAACATATTCTAAAAGCAAGAAAAAATGTACCTGAAGGTAAATTTTTAGTAGATGATTTTTTTAGCAAAGAAGTAAAAGGAAAATTTGATGCTATAGTCTCATTTTATTCAATTTTTCATATTCCAAGAAATGAACATAAAAAGTTATTTGTATATATTAATTCATTATTAAAAAAAGATGGTTGTATTTTAATTACTCTTGGCGTTGATTCCATGAAATATGTTGTCAATGAAAATTTTGTTGGTTCACCAATGGCGTGGAGTTCATATAATGTTAAAAAAAATAAACAACTTGTTCAAGATGCTGGTTTTAAAATAATTCTTTGTGCAGAAGACTACAGAACTGAGAGACATTTATGGATTTTAGCTAGAAAGAAGTAGTGCTGATTTCAATTAGTATTCATTGTTTGTTTGTTGCCAGCTTTTAGAATACCATTGTCTTATCTGAGGAAGATTATCGCGATTCCATAATGCATAAACAAATGGTCTATCAAATCTTGGTCTAGGCCCCACATTCCATTCAAATAATTTGGCGTCACGCTTAGGAAACTGAGTGTGGTATCCAATAACCATATCTTCTATTTGAGTAAATTTAACTTCTGTAATCATCTGATACTGTGTAAGAGTTTTGAAAACAAGTTCAAATAATACTAATCCTTTACCTTCCATTTCTATGGTTTGACAGATATCATAAAAGTCAGCAGTTCCAATTTTTCTTCTATACCATTTCATCCATTTTTCTCCATTATGCACCCTTATTTGATCACTTCCATTAAAACATAGAAATTTTTCGAGAACTCGTTCATAGTCTGTTTCAACCCAAGGATTTATTATTTCAGCATGACCTTTAGAAATTTTAATAGGTTTAGAATACCACTGTGCATGTATATCTGCAAAATGTTCTGCTGTTGTTTTTTCTAAAGTCATGTTAAGACGTTGCATCTGACATGATAATCAAACTAAATATAAAAACTTAGTCTAAACATTTTCACCCACCTTAAGTAGTGAAAAAGAAAGATTTATATACTTGAGTGCATGTTCTAAATTAAAATGGCTTTAACAGATAGAATGACAAAAACATTGTTAGGAGGACTGGCAGCAGTACTTTTAACTGTTGGAAACCCAAATTTTGAAGCAAAAGATATTGTGAATCCATATAATGCAATGACAAAACCAACGCCTCACGGAATTATGCGTGATAGAATTGCATATAAAGCCACATATGCGGCAACAGCAGCATTTGGACTAGGTGCACTGTATTTAACAGTTACAGGCAATGCTCGAAGACGAAGAGAAGATTAATCTTCGTAAGAAAGTTCACTTAATTCTAAACAGTGTGAAATCATAATTAGCCTTTTGAATTCTGCATCATTACGAGCACGGTATTTACTCTGAAGACCATTAATAACTTCTACAAAACCATTGAAATTTTCAACAGCATCATAGTTTGGAATAAACAAAGGCTTTTGTGCAGCAAAAATCATACCCAAATCAAACTCCTTAAAAGGCGAGTTAGGGTCCCAAAACATGTGGACATCATCTGCTAATTCAATAGCTTTACAAATTTTAGTTAGATATTTTATATTCTGAGAAAACGGTGGATTTGAATCCTCAAAATGCCAATAAGCTTTTAACTTAAGTTCTGCTAAAGCAGTTAAATAAGTATTAATGGCATGTTTGTTAGTAGGGTTTAATTCATTCATAGGATAAATTACTGCAACATTATTTTTTTTAAGTTTGGAATTATCTTGCATTAAAGCAGGATTGTTACTTAATTCCAACAAAACATCATCCAGCCCTCCTTTATTCACTTTTGAATTGGGAACAAGATTCAGTTCTTTGCGTAACATAAAAGCCATTCCAAGATCAAATTTTAGTTGAGGATTAATATTGCTATTCCAGTAAATATGAACATTCTTTGCTCGTTTTATCAAAGAGCGTCTGGCCAGAGAACAGACATAGTGGTTGTCAAAATTAGATAAACTAGGTTGAATAAGCATATAGGGAGTCTCAGATAAAAGGTTAACACTATGAACATAATTTCCTACTGTGTTTAAACTATCACTACCTAATGTTTCAGAAAAAATCATATAATCATAAGGAGATTTAGTCACTGCTGAAGATGTTATCATTCACGAGTGAAACTAGCCATCATTTATATAGTTGTTTACAGACATGGTCGTAGAATAAAAAATGAATATTTTTATAAAAAGAGAGATTTTCAACAGAAAAATGATAATTTTAGGAATTGAAAGCACCGCACACACATTTGGAGTTGCAATTTTGGACGATAATAAGGTGTTGAGTAACGAAAAAGACTCATATACGACTGAAACTGGTGGTATGATACCAACAAAGACAGCCGACCATCACGTCGAAATATGTGATATAGTGCTAAAACAAGCATTGAAAAAAGCAAATAAGAAAATAAATGAAGTAGACCTTATAGCATTCTCACAAGGGCCAGGAATAGGCCATTGTTTGCGTATAGGTGCGATATTTGCTAGGAGCCTATCATTATTGCTGAATAAACCATTAATCGGTGTCAACCACTGTATAGCTCATCTTGAAATTGGACGCTTAGAAGGTGCAAAAAATCCTATATTGTTGTATGCAAGTGGAGCAAACACACAGATAATAGCATATGACGGTGGAAAATATAGAATATTTGGAGAAACACTTGACACAGGAGTTGGAAATTTCTTAGACAGCTTTGGCAGAGACATAGGATTGGGATTTCCAGCAGGACCAGGAATTGATAAACTAGCAGAGAAAGGAAAGAAATACATCCAATTACCATACTCAGTCAAAGGAATGGATGTAAGCTTTGCAGGCATGCACACATTTCTAAGAAACAAAGTGATAGGGAAACAGAAAGTAGAAGATATTTGTTATTCAGTACAAGAAACAGCCTTTGCAATGCTACTAGAAGTTGCAGAAAGAGCAATGGCACACTGTGACAAGAAAGAACTCGTTTTAGGAGGAGGAGTAGCATGCAATACTCGACTTAAAGAGATGAGCAAAATAATGTGCAAAGAAAGAGGAGCAAAATGCTTCATCCCAGAAAACCAATACTTAGTTGACAATGCAGCGATGATTGGATTAACAGGCTATTTAATGTATAAAGCGGGTAATGAGACACCAATCAAGAATTCTGAAATCAGATCTTACGAACGGACCGATGATGTCGTAGTGAATTGGCGGAACTGAATTTTACAATTTGTGGTTCAGAATGAGGTGATAAATCTTCAGAGTCAGGTGTAATAATAGTAGATTCTTTTATTTTCGATATTTTTCTGAATTCTTTCCATGAAATACCAAGATGTTTTGCAACATCTAAATATTCATATCCAAGTGCCTCGGCTTCTTCATAAGTATCAATATCTCGTGCAAAATCAGGATCATGGTTAATTTCAAGAACAAAATGTTCTCCTGCACCTTGATATTGCTCTGCTGTTAATGTGACTTTTTCCAATAGACGAGCAGCTTCTTGAATAGAGAGTTCTCTTGCTTTAAATGCCTCAAGAGCTGGAACTACATTTTTTGAGAATTCCCATTTGTTTACATGATTCCAAGCATTATATAACCAATAAGCCACTTTTGCTGCATCTGGTAATCCTCTTGCACCATACATTGTACCAATTAGCTTGAAAAGATTTTTTGGCATTCTACCAGTCTGTGTTCCCATACAATGACCGGTGATAATTTCAATTAATTCGTTATCTGCTTCTTCATTTCTAACCATGAATCCGTGTTGATCATACGCTTCCTCAAGACCCGCTAAAGCCACCTTATCAGACATTTGTATAGAAAAATCGTAATCGCCGCTAAGAATAAGCTCTATTGTAGAACCAATCTTTTCATCATAATCATGTTGTGACGCAGATGGTACTTTGTCTAATGGTATTAGCAAGGCAACTTTTTCTTTTCCAATAACCTCTTCAAGTACTTTTTCCACATTCCAAATGTTTTTAGTAAAATTATAATTATAATTAACCATATAATCCCAACCTTGCAATTGGAACACACCATCATATAAGAAAGCCGGACCTTGAACAATGATAGGATCAATATATGGACAGTCAATCGCGTTATTAATATTCTGTTGACCTAGAAATACTCCATTCTTTGAAAAAGCAACTGCCTTTGGATCTTTAGAACAATAACGATTCCCAGTGAGTTCATCAAAAAGTTTTTCTGTTCTCTTAATCTGTCTTTCATTAACACTATAACCGCCAATGAAAAACATCGCTGCTTGCCTCATAACCACCGAGAAGTAATCAAATATATTTAAAGATATGCCTTATTTAAAGAATTTTTTGTACAAATCAACTTCTTTATGAAAATATTTGCAGAGCTTAGATTTAGTTTTCACAAGAGGAATCCATTCAAATTCTGAATGTTCATTACTAAGAACAACCTCTTTGTTTAAAGATTTGCAAACAAAATTTATCATAGTAATCTTTTTACCATCAAATTGTTCGTAGAATTGTACTGAGAGCGCATTTAGAACTTCAATATCTAAACCGCATTCTTCTTTAACTTCACGCTTCAAACCATCAAATGGGCTCTCATCAACATTTAATCTACCGCCAGGGAGTTCCCATAAACCAGGGTTCTGAACATCATCACTACTTCTTTTTACAATGAATAATTCTTCTTTAGAATTGACAATAAATGCTTTAACAGCTAAATTTGACACCATATAATAAATAAGAAAGAATAATAATATAAAAAATTATCTAAGAAATATTTCTAAGCAATCAAAAATTAGAAATTTTTGGGCTTAACTCAAAGATTTAAGCATCTACCATTTCAATCTCAATATTGAGACCTTCTGGGATTGGTACTCTCATAACAAGTCTTAAAGCACGCTCATCTAGACCTAAATCTATGAGTCGTTTATGAACTCTCATCTCGTATCTATCCCATGTAGCAGTTCCATCGCCACAAGGACTTTTTCGAGTAGTGATTTTAAGCTTCTTAGTAGGTAGTGGAATAGGTCCTTTCATTACAACACCTGTCTTCTCTGCGACTCCTTTGATATAATCACAAGTCTGATTAATCTTGTAAATATCTGTGCTTGCTAATTTGATTCTTGCTCTCTGCATTTTTTTTTGACCTCTGGTTTTACACTTCGCCTACCACATGATAAAGCTTAACTCACCATGAAACGCACAGAAAAAATCTGGCGTAACAAAAATATGGTTTTTGAATGTATAAAAAATAAAAAAATTATGCTTTTTTAACTGAAGCTTCTTTTTTAACTAAATCGATGCACATTCCTGCTGCAACTGTAGCGCCAGAATCCCTAATAGCGAATCTGGATAATTGTGGAATATCCCCTTGCTTTTCAATAACCAAAGGTTGTACCGGTTTAATCTTAACAATAGCTGCATCCCCATTCTTAATGAAATCTGGGTTTTCCTGCAATACTTCTCCTGTAGCAGGGTTTAACTTTTTCTCAATTGCGACGATTTGACATGCAATTTGAGCAGTGTGTATGTGAAATACTGGCGTGTAACCAACAGTAATAACACTAGGATGATTCAAAACAACAATTTGTGCTGTGAATTCACTAGCAACTGTAGGTACGTTGTCAGCTGGTCCAATAACATCTCCTCTAGCAATATCCTTTTTGCCGAATCCTCTTACGCTGATTCCAACGTTGTCTCCTGGTCCAGCAGTAGGCATTTGTGAGTGATGCATTTCAATACTTTTAACCTCTCCAGGGACTCCTTTACCTTCTCTTCCAGGAACAGCCATAACTTTTTGACCGACTTTCATAATGCCTGTTTCAATTTTACCAACTGGAACAACTCCAATTCCTGTGATGTTATAAACATCTTGAATAGGCATTCTTAATGGTAGTCCTGTAGGTTTTTCAGGTTCTTTTAGATCGTTAATAGCATCTAGTAGAGTTCCGCCTTTCCACCATGACAAGTTATCAGTGTTTTTGAAAACATTGTCTCCAGGTAATGAAGCAATAGGTATAAATTTGACATCATCAGCTTTGTATCCAACAGATTGAATTAAAGCAGTGACTTCAGTTTTAACTTTATTGTATCTTTCTTCTTTGTAGTCGACACCTGAGATGTCCATTTTGTTAACAGCTACGATCAATTGGTTTACACCGAGTGTTCTTGACAAGAATACGTGCTCTTTTGTTTGAGCGTTAACTCCGTCATTTGCTGCAACTACTAGAACAGCTGCGTCAGCTTGACTTGCACCAGTAATCATGTTCTTGATGAAGTCCTTGTGACCAGGAGCGTCGATAATAGTGAAGTAATATTTATCTGACTCAAATTTCTTGTGAGCCAAGTCAATTGTTACTCCTCTTTCTCTCTCTTCCTTCAAGTTGTCCATAACGAATGCAAATTCGAAACCGCCTTTTCCAAGCTCTTGAGCTTTTTCTTTAAGTTTCCTTAGTGCTTGCTCGTCGATGTTTCCTGAATCATATAATAGTCTTCCAACTGTTGTAGACTTTCCATGGTCTACATGTCCAATAAAGACAAGGTTTATGTGTGTTTTTTCCTTTGCCATTGTATTTGCCTCCTCTAATATGTTAAATTAAACGTGTTTTTCAGGAATAATAATCCCTTTATAAATCTTCTGATTGATTATTCTGAATGGTCCTCGTCCGCCTTTAATCCTTTTCTTTGCCTAATTCTGGTTACTATAGTATGTTGTATTTCATCAGGTAATCTCTCAAAGTTCTGATCTACCAATGATGAGATTCCTCTTCCGCCTGTTGCGCTTCTCAATTCTGAGCTCATACCAAACATTTCTCCTACTGGGAGTTTACCTAAAACTATAACTGTTTCTCCTTCTTGCTTCATATCAATGAGTTGTCCTCTCTTATTAGCTATTAATTTGCTAATTTCGCCCATATATGCTATTGGAGCTTCAAATCTCATCGTTTGAATTGGTTCGTACAATGAAGGTTTGGCTTGAGACATTGCTCCTCTAATACCCATTCTAACTGCAGGATAAAACTGGGCTGGTCCTCTGTGGATTGCATCTTCGTGAAGCTTCATATCATTGATTGTTACTTTTATGTTTAAGCATGGTTCTCGAGCAATAGCTCCAGCTTTCATAACATCTTCAAACATATCCATAATCATTTCAATAACTTCACCAATATGAACAATACCTCTTGTTCCATCGACTAAAATGTTTCCATTGAAGATATCTCTAACTTTTCTTGATTGTTTTGAATCCATCCCGGCAGCTTCTAATGATTCCCATAGATCCATGTCTTTTTTCTTAATTCTGCCAGCAGGTATTTTGCCTTCTTTTATAGCTGTTTTAAGCTCTTCAGTGACAGGTTCTACAGTGAAATATAGTTTGTTATGTTTATTAGGAGATTTTCCTTCAAATGGAGCTCCACTTGGAGCAGTAATTGTCTCTCTATAAACAACAATTGGAGCACTTGTTTGAATATCCAAATGTTTTGTATCCTTGATTCTATTTTCAATAATCTCCAAATGTAATTCTCCCATTCCACTCATCAAATACTCGCCAGTTTCCTGGTTAATGTAGATTTGTAATGATGGATCTTCCTTTGAAACCTGTACTAAGATTTTTGCTAAGTCAGGAAGATCAGCAGGATTCTTGGCCTCGATAGATTTTGTAATAACAGGCTCAAAAATATGAGTTATCTTCTCGAATGGCTCATCAGCTTCGTCTGTAATTGTTTCTCCAGGATAAGCATCTTTTAAGCCACCTAATCCAACAATGTTTCCTGATGGTACATTGTCAACGACCTCTCTTTTAGCACCATTATATACATATATTTGTTGTGATCTTAGAGCTGTTTTCCTAATATTCATATAAATCGGCATTCCTTTTTTCAATGTTCCAGAGAACAATCTTCCGGCTGCAATCTCTCCTGCTTGAGGATCAACAACTACTTTTACAACTACAAAAGCCAATTTTCCATTAGGATTACAAGAAAGCAAACTTTTTCCTAAAGCTGATTCTTTGTCACCATGCCAAATCTTTGGAATTCTATATTTCTGTGCATCAACAGGATTTGGATGATGTTTAATAACGGCATTCAAAAGAACTTCATGTAATGGAGCTTTTTTCTTTAATTCAGTCCATGTTTCATTATCATAAGCATCAATTATTTCTTTGAAGCTAATGTTTTTCTTCTGCATATAATCTAAGCTCATAGCCCAGTTGTGAAATGCACTTCCGAAACAAACCGATCCATCCTGAACATTTACGGCCCACTTTGAACCATATTCTTCTTCAGCAATATCCTTAATTAACTTATTAACACTTGCTATGATTTTCATGAATCTCTCTTGCATAACTTCAGGAGTTAATTGAAGTTCTTTCATGAGTCTATCAACTTTGTTAATGAATAGAATTAGCTTTACCTCTTCGAGCGAGAGATCAATTAATTGGTGTTCTCGATGTG
>JACKQG010007255.1_pt1 | contig 11272 bp, 8 predicted proteins | sample 8237621 | NCBI WGS metagenome assembly JACKQG01 (sample SAMN15677084, study PRJNA649215) | marine metagenome | biome: marine; feature: Black Sea; material: saline water; isolation source: suspended particulate matter (SPM) from the Black Sea western gyre | collected 2013-06-09/2013-06-10 | depth... | reverse complement strand
GAGTGGCGGAATTGGCAGACGCGACGGATTCAAAATCCGTTTCCCGCAAGGGAGTAGGGGTTCGAGTCCCCTCTCCGGCACCATCCCTGGCTTCGCGATCGGCGGCGGTCCGGCCTACCTGGATGACCTCCCTTCGGGCAAGGTGGTCCTCGACGCCCAGGGACCCGAGCCGCAGTTCCGCTTCATGGAGGAGCGGGTCTTCGCCGGTCCGATGGGGTTCCCGGCGGTGCCCGACCAGTTGTATGAGGACCACGGCGACGGGTCCGCTTCCGCGACATCAGCGCCACCGCCAAGCTCACGGTGACCTGGAGCGACGGCCAAGTCTCGTGGAGGATGGAGTCATCGAGGGATCAGGCGCTGGTGGTGGTCAGGGAGACAGGGCGAATCCGGCCCCCTTGAGTGGCCCCGGGTCCGCCCAACTCGCGGTCCTCGCCGTGCTTTGCGTCGGCCGCTCGGGTCTGGCCTCGGACGGGCCCCGATCTTCGCCATAACCTCAATCCATACAAATATTTAGGATGTGTCGGGGCCACTCTCCTGGGCCGGATTCGGGTCCTCGGTCCGGGTATCGCGGTCTCCACCACCTCCCCTGGCCAGGGAACTTGGAAATCCGAAATTCAGGCACAGGAGGCTCAGCCGGGCGCTCGATCCGTGGCATGATGGAGGAGCGGCAGTCGGCGTCGCGAAGGCCTATCCCTCGCCTCGCTCCACCGCCGCCTCGTCATCATCCCCTGAAGTTCCTGACCAGGAGTGCCCGAGTGCGCCCGTTCTCCTTCCTTTCTCTCTCCCTGCCGGCGGCCGCCCTGCTCGCGGCAGGTCCGTTGGCTGCCCAGGGTCCGATCCATCAAGTCCTCGGTGACAGCGCCTACGACGGTCTCGGCCGTGCCGTGAGCTGGGTGGGCGACATCAACAGCGACGGCTTCGACGAGTTCATCGCCGGCGCCCCGCTGGACGACAACAATGGCCAGGACTCCGGCATGGCCCGTCTCTTCGACGGCTTCGCCGGCACGGCCATCCTCAGCATCGACGGCGACAACCAGGCCGATGAGTTCGGTGGCGTGGTCGCGGGCGTCGGCGACGTCAACAACGACGGCGTCCCGGACTTCGCGATCGGCGCGATGCTGGACGACAACCTGGCCGTCGGCGGCGGCATGGCCCGGGTCTACTCCGGGTCCGGCTTCTTCGTCATCCACCAGTGGGACGGCCCGACCGCCACCGACATGCTCGGCTGCGACATCGCCGGCGCGGGCGACATCAACGGCGACGGCTACGACGACGTCATCGTGGCCGCCCGCCAGCGCTACGACAGCTCGAGCGCCAACCCGGGCTACGTCAAGGTGTACTCAGGCGCCACCGGCGCGGTCATCTGGACCCTCACCGGCGGCACCAGCGCCAACCTCCAGTTCGGCTACTCGGTGGCCGGCGGCCGTGACGTCGACGGCGACGGCGTCAACGACATCGCGGTCGGCGTCTACGGCGACGACACCGTGGCCCTCAACAGCGGCGCCGTCTGGGTCTTCTCGGGCGCGACCGGTCTCGCCATCACCACCGTCTACGGCGACACCGCCCAGGACCACCTCGGCGCCGATGTCGCGCTGATCGGCGACGTCACCGGCGACGGCCGCGCCGACCTCCTGGCCACCGCCACCGGCGACGACACCAACGGCACCAGCTCCGGCATGGCGCGGGTCTACCGCGGCGACACCGGGGCCACGGTCGCCACCCTCCGGGGGACCATGACCAACGGCGAGTTCGGCTACTCGTGCGGTGATTTCGCCGACATCACCGGCGACGGCGTCGAAGAATTCCTGGTCGGCGCCTGGCGCGACGACTCCGGGGCCAACCTCGACGTCGGCATCGTCTACGTCTTCGACGGCGCCACCTTCGCCATCCATCAGCAGGCCGAAGGCCAGGTGTCGGACCGGATGGGCTTCGCCTGCAGCCGCGCCGGCGACGTCAACAACGACGGCATCGAGGACTTCATCGGCGGTGCCTCCCAGTACGGCTCCTCGGGCGGCAACGGCCAGGGATACGCGATCGTCTACGACGTGACCCAGGTCCCGCCTCCGCCGCCGCTCCGGTGGCCCTTCATCCCGAACAGCTTCGTCGCGGTCGGCGCCGGCTACGCCGACAACTTCGACAGCTACCTCGGCGTCTTGCCGGCCCACATGACAATCAACGAACTGCTGACCGCGCTGCGCGTGATCGACCCGGACGCCTGGTGCAACATCGGCCAGAACGGACCGACCGCCGGTGGCGGCGGGGTCACGCCCTACAGCGGCGCCTACATGCTGGAGATGGGGGGCAACCCCAACGGCATGAGCACCAACCACGACGTCAGCAACGCCCTGGTGATCGGCCTCAACGGCGCCGGCAACCCGGGCTTGGTGCTGGACTTCCAAGCCTTCAACCTGGGTGAGGAGGGCAGCCTGGACGACGGCGTCTGGGTCTCCGACGACGGCGTGGTGTGGGAGCGGATGTTCACCAGCTGGCTGGGCGTCTCGACCACCGCCTGGGACGCGCAGACCGGCATCGACCTCAGCACCTCCTCGGTGTCGACGGCCGGTGACTTCTACCTGGCGCTCGCCCAGTCGGACAACTTCGAGCTCGGCCTCAACGACGGCATCTGCATCGACGACGTCTCGGTGCACAGCTCCGGCCCGCAGCCGCCGACCCTGGCGGTCTACAACCTGATCGCCGGGATGCTTGCCACGATCGAGGTCACCAACAACAACCCGGGCGACCGCTGCCTGGTGGGCTACTCCAAGTTCGGCGGCGGCCCGATCAACACCCCCTTCGGCCAGGTCTACCTGACCCCGCCGTACGTCGCCCTGCCGCCGATGACCGCCAACGCCCTCGGAGTGGCCCAGCTCGTCGCTCCGGTGCCGCCGATCGCCGCGGGGGCGAACGTGTGGCTCCACGGTCTCAACCAGACCCAGGGCATCCTGACCAACCCGATCGCGACCACCATCCTGTAACCGGTCGGGTTCGATCCCACGAGGGCCGGGCGTTCCTTCGGAGCGCCCGGCTCTCTCTCGTTTGTCCCGCCCGCGGCTCCCCGATAAGCTCGGCCCGCCATGGCAACCTCCCCGGCGCCTCCGGAGGACACTCTCCGGCGACTGCTCGATCGGGCGGCCCGTTCGACGCTCCACCGCCTGGCCGGAAACCGCAACCTCATCGACGGCTGGGCCCTGTTCGGCGCGCCGCCCGACAAGCAGGCCGCGGTCGAGGAGCGCTGCCTCGAGGACCGGGACCTGATCGGGAGGCTGAGCTGGCTCATGGATTGCGGTTTGCTGGCCTCCGGCGGGATCGAGGCCCTCCTCGAGGGTGACCGCGCCGCGGTCCTCTTGCACGCGGCGCTCGGTCTGGGCGCGCCGGAGGAGGCGCGAGCGGCCGGCCTGCCCGACCTCGACCCGCGCCGGGCGCTGGCCGCGGCTGCCTGGGTGGTCCTCGTCGGGGGCGCGGAGCCTCGCTGGGCCGCCGAGGACGGGTGCCTCGTTCTGCGATCCTCCGAGCCGGGCGCCGAGCTGCCCGGATGGTGGAGGCAGCTCTTCGATCATCTCGAGGGGGTCCGCGCGACGACAGGCGGTCTGGAACTCGGGGTCCAGCCCCGAACCGCCGCCCGGCCCTCCTAGGCTGACATCAGCGCGGGAAGGCCCGCGGCACCAGGAAGGAGGGGCGCGGCGGACAGGGGATCCGGCTGGCGCCCTCGGCGACCGTGCGTCCGATCTTACTCGCCTTGGCGGCGACAGGAACGTGGCCACCGTCGATCCAGAAGGCGGCGCAACCGACCACCGTCGCCAGCACCAGCGACGCCAGCAGGCCGGCTAGAGCGCCGCCGGTGCGGGCAGCCCAACCGGTCGGCCCCTTGCTCTCTCCGGCCAGGAACCGCCTCAGCAGGGTGAGGCTCGGCAGCAGGACCACGACCAGCGCGAGCTCGAGCCGGGAAGTCAGGAGGGCGGCGTCTGCGCCCTCATCGAGGAAGGAACTCATCGCCTGCAGCAATGGGGTGCCGAGCAACCCGACCAGGGCCAGGGCGACCATCAGGACCAGCAAGCGGATAAACTGGTGTACGGTGCCCCGGAAGGCCCCGGCAACGATTCCGTATGCGGCCAGGGCCGATCCGACCCAGTCCAGCCAGCGGAGGTCTTCCAGGAATTCGATCACGGCGAAGTTTGCCCTGCCACCCGCCAGCGATGCAAGAAAACGACCACCGGTTCGCTCCCGCAGTCCAGCTCCTCGAAGATCTGGAGGCCAGGGTTGTCCAATTTGCGGCGTTGGAACGCGAGTGGCAAGCGGCATTGGCCGGGTTTCCGGGAGCCGACGGGCCTGGCCGGCAGCTTCGCTTCCGCGAGTGGTTCTTGCTGGAGCGCCGGTCCGAATCCCTGGGAGTGCCCCCGGCCATCGCCTGGGCGCCCGCGGACTTGCCGGAGGACTCGGCTTGGAGCCGCCTGCTGGACAGCTTCCTTGGCATCTACTTGGTGACGAGCGAATCCGAGGTGGGGGAGCTGCTCCTCGAGGATCTGTGGAGCGGACAGGCGCTGCGCTGGGCGCCGGACCAGCCTTTGCCGGCGCTGGGGCCGGCAGCCCTGGTGGTGGGGCGGTTCGTCCTGGGCGCCGAGGGGATGCACGAGACCCTGCCAGGGACTTTCACCTGCTCCGCAGCCGGCCTCCCGGAGGCGGTCGAGCGGGACTTGAACGCCATCCGGGCCGGGAAGCCTCGAAGCCGCTTGTCCCAGCTGGAGTGCGAGCGGTTGTTCGCCCCGCTGCTGGCGGCGTCCGAGCCCGTCTCCGATGGCCGAGTGGCCGCCGCGGCGTCGTTCGCGGCCCTGGGCCGTGTGTTGGGAGACCTGCCGCCCTGGGCGGCCGGCGGTTGGGAGCAGGCCTTGGCCGCCTTCGGGCCGGCTGAGCTGCTGGACCGGATCGCGTTCGAGACCAGCGCCGACCTGGAGATGGCCAGGCGGCTGGTCTTCGAGCTCTCCGGGGACCCGGGCGGCGTTTCCCGGGCCGCGCCCGCCGAGGCGCCGGCTTGCCCCGCTGCAGGGGGCCGACCGGATCCGGCCCTCGCCTTGCGCCTTTTCGACCAGCAACGGAAAGGTGGAGCGCCGGTGGAGGAGTGCTTCCTGCAGTTGGAGGTGGCCCTCGGACTGGAACCCGGCGCCTCCCACGAAGAGGACGATGGCGCAGCCGTCGGTCCTCCCGGTCCGCCGACCTTCCAAGCGCTGCAGGAGACCTACCGCTGGGAGCGCGAGGCGGAATCGAAGCCGCTCCAGGCGGCGGAAGCCGAGCTGCTCGGAGCGCTCGGCGCCTTCCTCCAGGAGCTGCGGACGCCCGAGCAGCAGTCCACCCTGGTCCGCGAGCAGGTCCTGGCCTTCTTGCTCCAGGCCCCTGGCGAGGAGGCCGTCCGCCGCCTCAGCGCTGAGCTCGCGCCCTTTCTCCGGTGGTCCGACCGAGAGCTGGAGGAAGGGACCGAGAACCTGGTCCAAGACCTCGAAGCGGGTTTGGGGAACAAGCTGGCCAAGGCCGCCGCGTGCAACCATGAGTTGAAGAGGACGGGCGGCCGCGCGGCGGGCAGCGCGCGGGTGGTCTCGGTCGAGCCGCTGCGAGTGGCCGCGGCCGACGGCGAGGAGGCGGTCGTGAACGGGGTCCCGGAGCGCTTCCGCCAGTGGATGGAAGACGCTGACCTGCTCCAGGGAACTTGGCGGAGCGGTGAATTCGATGCCGCTGGCTGGATCCCGAAAGAGGTCCTCGGTCCGAGCCTGTCGGACTGAGCGTTCCGGCTCAAGCCGGAACGAAGACGGCCGGCTTGCTCAGGAAGTGGGTCCTCAGCAGCTCCTGCGCAGGGCCGAGGATGGACTCCCAGGCGGTGCCGGGATCCCGGATCAGCGTGAGGCGGTCCGCCTGGAGGGAGACGATCGCCACCCCGGGCAACCGCATCAGCGCGTCGACACCCGGGTGGCCGGATTCAGCGCCGGGGCGGTCTTCGGTCCAGCAGCCGTCCGGGAAGATCGTGAACGGCAGGCTGAAGACCGCGCGGTAGGGATGGAAGCCGAGCGCGGGCTGGAGCGGAAGCTCGGAGGTGCGTGCCATGTCGATGCCTAAGCCGGAGGGGACCGTTTTCCACCGCTGATCGGCGGAGGGGAGGGATCGAGGGTGGCTTGCTTCCGGATCAGAAAGGTCCGATAATATATATTATGTTGTCCAAAACTTGAGGTGGGGTGGGCCCGACACCTAGGATGCCCGCCTGGGTTCGTGTGAGAACCACTTCAAACCCCCATTTAAGGTCGATTGTGGAAACGCCTGTGGAAAAGCTCGTGGATAACCCTGGGAGAATAGGCCTTCCCGTACGCTCCTTCGAATCCCTCCAGATCGGAGAAACCCATCGCTCTCCGATCCGGGTGCTCGAGCAGTCGACCATCGTCGCCTTCGCGGAGGTCACCGGGGACATGAATCCCATTCACCTGGACCCGGCCTTCGCCCGCCGGACGGTGTTCCGGGGCACCGTCGCTCACGGAATGCTCCTGAGCGGCATCCTGACCGGGATGGCCTATGACACCGGCTTGCTCGGTGAGAACATCCTGGCCCTGGAGAGCTCAGAGGAGCGCTATCTCGCTCCAGTGAGGCCAGGCGACCGGATCCGGGGGTCGGTCAGGATCAGCGGCAAGGACCCGGGCGTCAGCAAACGCTGCGGCAGGGTCCGCTGGGACGTGAAAATGGAGAAGATCCGTGACGACGGGCTCCCGGAGCTCGTGCTCGTGGTGCATTGGAACACCTTGGTGTTCAAGGCGGCCTATTTGAAGGCCTGACCCGGGCTTGTTCAGGAACGGCGGCCCGTCCAGCGAACCTCGCTCCCAGCCTGCCGGTAGTCGACCAGGCTGATCGAACCAGTAGGAAGTCGCAAAGTCCCCCACTGGTCCAGCGGCAGTCCGAGCGACGCCGCCAGGATCGCCCGGGTCGGAAACAGGTGCGAGACCAGGGCGATGCTGCCCTCCGGATACTGTTCCAGAAGCCAGTCCCTGACCCTCAGGCAGCGATCGCGGAGGCCGCCCAGCGATTCGCCCCCGTGAGCCCTCCAGGCTTCGGGATCCCGGCGGTGGGCTTCGAGGTCGCCCGGCCAGCGCCTCTCGACCTCCTCTGGCGTGAGGCCGACCCAGCGTCCGCGGTCGATCTCGCGGACCCCGTCCGCGACCTGCAGATCCAGCCCCAGCCGGCCCAACAGAATCTGTTCGGCCCCGAAACGGGCTCGGGACAGCGGGCTGGAATAGACCGCGTCAAGGTCCTCGTGAGCCAGGTCCCGGGCCGCCGAGGCGGCCTCCTGCCTCCCGCGCGGACTCAGCTCCACCTCGGTGCCGCCGTAGAAGGCGCCCGGCGCCGGAGGAACGACTTCGCCATGCCGGATCAGGAACAACCTCACCGGCGCATTGTCCGATCGCCGCGCCGGGGCCTCAATGCCGTTGCCCGAGTGGTAACCTGGACTAGAGGCCGGGACACGGTCTCTGTCATGTCGCGCCTCTCCCTGATCCTCGCCCTCCTGCTGGCGGTCTGCATGACCGCCGACGGGGCCGCGGCCCAGACCACCATCGGTGGCGGATCGGGCGGCGTGAACGTCGGCGGAAAGGGCGGCGGTCACAAAAAGATCGAGCCGGCCGACACGACCGGTCCCAGAACTCCCCCGCCGGGCGGCGGCGAGCCTGCCGAGCCAATGCGGCCCTGGGATCCGCCTGGAGCCACTTCCTTCCCGCCGCCGCCCTCCTTCGGCACGGTCGGGGTCCCGGGTCTGGGGATCACGCGCATGCCCGACCTGCTCGAGGACGACTCCGAGTGGCTCTGGTGGTGGCGGCTGCACCGCTGGCATCGCCTGGAAGGTCCCGGACCGCCGGAATCGGGCCCCGTGGTCACCCCCGGCTCGGCCCTCACGGCCTTGCCCGCTCCCGGCCCTCCTGCGCCACAAGGCCCCAAGGCCGCCGCCCTGGTCGTGCCGCTGCTGCTCGAAGCCTGGGAGGCCGAGCCGGTCCGGGCCGAGATGCGGTCGGCCTTGCTCCTGGGCCTCGCTCGCGCCGGCCGAGGGCCGGCGGTCGGCGCAGCGCTCCGCGCCGGTCTGCGGGACCGGGACCTTCGCGTGGTCGAGACCGCCGCGCTGGGGCTGGGCATCCTCGGGGAGCCTCACGCCATCCCGGTGCTGGCCTCGCTGGTCCGGGACGACCGCTCCGGCAGGGAGGCACTCGACCGTCACGAAGTGTCGCGCCAGGTCCGCTCCTTCGCCGCCTACGGCCTCGGATTGATCGCCGCCCGGACGCGCTATCACGGCCTGCGCGCCACCATCGCCGACGCGTTGCTGGACGGCCTCGCCGACCAGCAGGTCTCCGGCCCCGACCTCGGGACCGCCTGCGTCCACGCCCTCGGCCTGTTCCCCGGCGAGGACGCCGTCGACCTCGTCCCTGGACTGCTCGGCGTGCTCCGCGATCCACGCCAGCACGACTTCGTGCGCGCAGCCGCCGCCACCTCCGTCGCCAAGCTGCTCGCCCGGGCCGGAGATTCCGCCCTGGCCCGCGAGGCGCTGCGGAAGGTCGCCAAGAGCTTGTCCGGCCGCGGCGAAGACGATCTGGTGCGGGCCTCCTGCGCCCTTGCCCTCGGCCGGCTCGGCTCCATTCCGCAGCTCGCCCCGCTCGCGCTCGAGCCGGTCCTGGACCGCTTCCACCGCGACAACGATCCGCGCGTGCGGCACCTCGCCACCATCGCCCTCGGCGAGATCGGCTCCGGGACCCATCCCTCGGCCCAGATCGAGGCCCTGCCTGCGCTGCTCGCCGGCTTGTCGGACGGCCCGGACCGGGACCGGGGCTGGTGCGCGGTCGCCCTGGCCTGGGCTGCCCTCCTGGCCCAGGAGGACGGGCGAGCCCTCCCTCTCGCGGTCCCCCAGCGGATCCTCGCCTCCTATCCGGACCGGAACCGCATGCGCCATCGCGCCGCAGCCGGCCTGGCCCTCGGCGTGATGAGGCACCACCCGGCGGAGTCCGCCCTCGGCGAGGCCCTCGACGAGGTCGGCCATCCAGGGCTGCGCGCGGAACTGGTCGCCGGCTTGGCCCTCCTCGCCGGCCCCCAGGTCCTGGATGAGCGGGTGCCGGACGAACTCAGCCGGCTGGATCCCCTGCGTCCGGACTACCAGGCAGCCTGCCTCAGCCTGGCGCGGCGCGCGCCCGGCCGCCTCCTCCAGGTCCTGATCGAAGGCGGGATGCGGTCCACCAGCACCTACCAGGGCGAATACGCGGCCGCCATCGGCCTGGGCTGGCTGGTCGGCGAGATGGAGGCCATCCCGCCGTTGTTGGACCTGTGGAAGAGCGGCCGGGCGCCCTTCGAGGTCGAGGTGGCGGCGGTCCTCTCCCTCGGCCGGGTGGCCGAGCCGGAAGGCCCTCGCTGGAACGCCGGCTACCTGGACCTGGTCAACCCCTTCGCAGCGCCCCTGACGCTGGTGGGAACTCCCCACCGGCCAGGCGTTTGCGACCGTCTGTGAGGGTCGCTCCGGGCTCCGTTACTCGGTGGTAACGCGGAGCCGTCGCTTCCCCCCAGGCCGGGGTGGTACACTCTTTGCCTTCCATGGAAGACGGCCGATCCACCGCGACCGCTACCACCACGGAAACAGGAGATTCGAATGAACCGCTGGCTGCTCCCCCTGACGCTAATCGCGTCCCTGGCCCTCGGGGCCAACCTGGCCGCCCACGGCGGCACCTACCGCGGCCCGGGCGATACCGTGCCGCCTGGCGGCGGCGGAGCGGCGACTCCGACCACGCCGACCGCCCCGGCTACTCCGGCCACCCCGGCCACCCCGGCCACTCCGGCGACGCCCTCCACTCCCGGAACGCCGTCGACGCCGACCATCCCGTCGGCCCCGGCCCAGAACCAGCCCCGACAGGCCACCACCGGCACCCCTCCCGGCGAAGACCTGACCCGCTGGGTCTACTGGTGGGAGTTCAACAAGGAGCCGTACCTGAACCTCAAGGCCAAGGTCCACGGCGGAACCATCTCCACCGGTGAGAACGAGCTCCTCACCGGCCTCGAGGCCTTCAACACCAGCAACAACACCTTCAAGCCGACCGCCCAGCAGATCACCACGATGGTGATCCCGGCGCTGCGGACCGCCCTGGAGAACGAGGAGAGCATCGACATCCAGTCCTCGGCGACCATCGCCTTGGCCAAGATCGGCCTCGACCCGACTGTCATCCAGCTGTTCCAGCCGCTGCTCCAGGCCTCCAGCCAGGAGATCCGCGAGACCACCGCCCTGGCCTACGGCATCCTCCAGGATCCGGTCGCCCTGCCCTACCTCGAGGCGCTGGCCTTCGATTCGCCCGAAGGCCGCGGCTATGCCGGCAAGCAGACCGGGGTCTCCCCGCGCACGCGCGCCTTCGCCGCCTATGGCTTGGGCCTGCTGGCCTACGCCACCGACGACCTCGGGATCCGCAACAAGATCGCCGACAGCCTCTGGAACCTGCTCTCGACCGACCAGTCGTCGTTGAAGGACATCCGCGTGGCCTCGGTGATCGCTCTCGGCCTCACGCGGGTCGAAGGCGTCAAGCTCGATGAGATCACGACCAACCTCGCGGCATTCCTGGCCGACCCGGCCAAGGACCGGCTGGTCCGCGCCCACTGCCCCAACGCGATCGCCAAGCTGCTGAACGCCAACGGATCGCCGGAGCAGGCGGACCGCTACGCCCGCGAAATCCTCGGGTACCTGGACAAGAACAGCAAGGCCGAGGCCGAGATCCTGCAGTCCGCCACCCAGGCGATCGGCATGCTCGCTCCTGCCTGCACGCCGTCCACCCAGAGCGAGATCTTCAAGACCCTGGTGCGGGTCGAGGCGGATGGCAAGGACATCCAGCAGAAGAACTTCTCCGCCATCGCCATGGCCTACCTCGGCGCTGGCGCCCCTGAGGGCAGCCCGATCCGGAACGACGTCACCGAGTTCCTGATGAAGAGCACCGCCAAGGGCAGCACCAGCTACCGCCCTTGGGCCGGTCTGGCGCTCGGCGTGATGGCCTTCCGGATGGAAGAGGCCAAGTCCGGCCTGCTGCCGGAAGTCGCCGCCGAGGCGGTCCTCGCCCGCTTCAAGAAGGAGGGGGACCCGGGCAACAAGTCGGCCTTCGCAATCTCGCTGGGCCTGATGAAGTACCTGAAGGGTGAGAAGGAGATCGCAACCGAGCTGAAGAAGTCCAAGCAACAGGAGCTGCGGGGCTACTGCGCCGTCGCCCTCGGCCTGATGGGCGCTCGCGACCACCGGGAGTAC
>JACKQG010007254.1_pt1 | contig 11273 bp, 9 predicted proteins | sample 8237621 | NCBI WGS metagenome assembly JACKQG01 (sample SAMN15677084, study PRJNA649215) | marine metagenome | biome: marine; feature: Black Sea; material: saline water; isolation source: suspended particulate matter (SPM) from the Black Sea western gyre | collected 2013-06-09/2013-06-10 | depth... | reverse complement strand
TCAATTAGTCAAACCACAACATATTGTATGTGGTGGAGTCAAGTGCATACCCCCATTTTAAAAATATAAATGAATATAATTCATTAAAAAGAAGAGATATTTGATCACTTTTTAAAATTTGAAACGCTCAGTATGAGGAAGTTGCGTTTATGCCGAAACCCAAAAGCACTTCGCAGATATTAAAAAAACGTGCCAGACAGGAAAAAGGTCTATTTTTCAAACGGATTATCCACGGCTTTTTCTGGGCGCTGGTATTGTTTGTGATTTTCGCCTCACTGGGAGGAGTGGGTACTTATTTCTATCTTTCTGAAAACCTCCCCAAAATATCCACTCTAAAGGATTATCGCCCGCCGATTATTACCACAGTGTATTCGGACGATAACCGCAAGATCGGTGAGTTTTATAAAGAACGGCGAATAGTGATTCCGTTGTCCAAGATGCCCAAAATGCTGATCAAGGCGTTTGTGGCGGCCGAAGATTCAAGATTTTATACACACAAAGGGATAGATATCCTTAGCATTATCAGGGCGTTTTTCAAGAACATCGAGGCGGGAACCATCGTTCAGGGCGGGAGCACGATTACCCAGCAGGTAACCAAGTCGTTTTTGCTGACGCCCGAAAAAAGCTACACCCGCAAAATAAAAGAGGCCATACTCGCCTACCGCATTGACAAATCGTTCAGCAAGGATGAAATTCTTTATTTGTATTTGAATCAGATCTATCTGGGTCACGGCGCTTACGGGGTCGAAGCGGCTTCCGAGAACTATTTCGGCAAACCGGCTCAAGAATTGAACCTGGCAGAATGTGCCCTGTTGGCTGGTCTGCCCCAGGCGCCCAGCAGATATTCCCCTTTCAGACATCCGGAAAGGGCCAAGCAGCGCCAAATATATGTTTTAAACCGGATGGTTGCCGAAGAATTTATAACCAATATTCAAGCGACGGAAGCCATTAATACAGTGCTTGATATAAAGCCCAGGCGCAACTGGTACATTGAAGAAGTTCCGATTTATACCGAGTACATCCGGCGCTATCTTGAAAGCAAATACGGTGCCGATGTGATATACCAGGAAGGACTCCAGGTTTATGCTGCCGTGAATATAGAGATGCAAGAGGCGGCACGGGAGGAGATCGTCGCAGGATTAGACGCCTTGGACAAACGGCAGGGATATAGAGGGCCGCTAAACCACCTTGCACCCGAAGACATCGAGGCGTATGCCAAAGAGCTTCAGAATGAATACGATAAAAAACCTCTGGAAGAAGGACAGATCGTCAATGGTGTCGTTATAGAGGTTAACGACAGTAATAATAGTGTAACTGTTCGCATGGGCAATGCCCTGGGAACGATCGACATTAAAGATATGCGCTGGGCCCGGAAGCCGGACCCGGAAGTTTCCTTTTATGAAGCCAGGGTTAATCATCCCGGGGAAGTTTTGAGCATGGGCAATGTCATCCTTTTGAAATTAAAGGGAAAGATTGAAGGGACCGACCTTTGGAGCCTTGCTCTGGAGCAGAAGCCCAAAGCCCAGTCCGCATTGCTGTGCCTTGAAACCGAAACCGGTTTTGTCAAGGTGATGGTGGGCGGCCGGGATTTTCACGAAAGCCAGTTCAACCGGGCGATCCAGTCGCGGCGGCAGCCGGGGTCGGCCTTTAAACCGATTATATATGCCGCGGCTATTGACAAGGGATATACACCCGCAACGGTTATCATCGATTCTCCGATTGTGTTTGAGGATACGGTACGAGATTTTACCTGGAAACCCAAGAATTATGCCGAAAAATTTTTCGGGCCCACCCTTCTGCGCGAGGCGCTGGCCATGTCGCGCAACGTGGTAACCATAAAGATTTTAAAAGATATCGGCGTTGATTATGCCATCGATTACGCCCGCAAGCTCGGTATTACATCCCGGCTGAGCAACAACCTTTCGATTGCCCTGGGATCCTCCGGCGTCTCCTTGCTTGAACTTGTCAAGGCCTATTCGGTGTTTGCCAATTCCGGGCATCTGGTGGAACCGGTTTTTATAACCAAAATCGTTGATCGGGAAGGGAAGGTCATCGAGGAGGCGAATCCGGTCAGAGAAAAAGTTATTGAAAAGAATACCGCTTATATCATGACCAGTCTTCTTGAGAGTGTGATCAAACAGGGAACCGGCCGCAGCGTAAGGGCGATTGGCCGGCCGGCGGCCGGCAAGACCGGCACCACCAACAATCTGTTCGATGCCTGGTTTATCGGTTTTACGCCGCGTTATGTCACCGGAACCTGGGTCGGATTTGACGATGAGGGCTCGCTCGGTAAGTTCGAGACCGGCGCCAGGGCCGCAAGCCCCATATGGCTGGGCTTCATGAAAAAGATCCTTAAAGACAAGCCTGTCAGGGCGTTTCAGGTGCCGGAAGGGATTGTCTTTTCTAAAATCGATGCTGAAACCGGTCTTTTGCCCATTCCTGAATCTAAAAAGACGATTTTCGAGTGCTTCAAGGAAGGGGCCGTTCCGACCGAGTATACCAAGAAACCGGATTCGGTTACCGAGCCGGAACAGTTTTACAAATCGGATATGTAATTGAAGCTGCAACAGCGAGTGCGTTCCATTTGCACGACCTCATCAGAGACCAAAATATTTTTAGCCGCAGACACACGCAGACAAATTAAATTGTTTCTGCCTGGACGAGATTGCCCAGGCAGAAAAATGCATGCCCTTTGGGCCTAAAAACCGCCAATGAAATCCATTTCGTTAGATCGGCCAGTCGGCAGATTTTTTGGCAAACGTTTGCTCTCTGAATATTTTCCAGGAAGCGCCATTTTTCACAAGTTCAAGACGTTTGTATCTGTCAGATCGAAAGCTGTCGGAGCGGTACTCTTGCCTGAAATAAGCGAAAGCTCTTCCGTTTTCGAGTTCTTTTAGTTTGAGGCCGGAAATCTTGACCGATATCGTTCGGTAACGTTTGTTCAGTCTGTCTTTGTGGCTTTTCCAGGCGGCAAGATCTTTGCCGTCGCCCCTAAAGGCCGGGTGGTAATGGGCGATATACGCATTCAACTCTTTAGCCTCCCAGGCCTTGCGCCAGGATTCCACCAGCGAGGCAATGCCGGTTTCAGCTCTCGGGACCGGTCGGGGTTCGGCTTTGGCCTGGACAATGCCTGCTTTTTCCTCGTTCCATTCACGCTTTAAAAGTACCAAAAAATTTTTACCCGGCCCGGCCAAATACAGCCTGGAAAAGCCATGCAGATTAACGGCTTCCTGTATCTGTACTTCGCCCACGGCGACCACCCGCTGTTCAAAACCGAGCACGGTAAGCGTACGAAAGTCGGTTGGTAAATGGGTGTATTGTTCTGGGATCATGGCCTGTTTCAAAAAAGGTATAAGCTCCGACAAATCTCTTTCACTCGATTCAAACCGGTAAGGCAGATGCTCTCCAATAATAACAGGGGTTTTTTCTAATTGGATGCGTTTATCCAGGTCTACCAAGTCGCGATTGTCCATAACGATGCATCCATTGGTTGATAAGGGTTCGACGGCCCTGTTTGAGCCATGAATAAAAATCCCACCGCCCCTGTTTCCGTCAAGATTGTCGAAAACGTCCGGATAGTTCAAACCAAAAGCTCTGTCGCCGAATATCGTAATTTTCGAATCCCGGTAAGTTTTTACATTAAAATAGATGCCTTCCGGCGTCTTCTCGTCTTTTTCCTGCCTCTTTTTCCCCTGCTTTTCACCGGTTGCGCACGAGTAGCTTTTGATATGCTGGTAGCGGCCGTTATAGCGATACAGTTGCAGTTTCTGGCTGGCCTTCTCAACCAGGATAAGATCGATGGGTTCGCTGTCGGTCTTATGATAAAGAACGGGACCGTCCCACAAAGCATCTTTTTTATCCGGTTGCTTTTGAACCTTGGCAAGAATGGTGGCGTCAACCTTTTGGTAAGTGTTCTGATTGTCGGTATCAGCCGAGAAGATGGTGATGCCCGCACCGAAAAGAAACAGGGTAACCCCCATGACGATGCTGGCAGAAACCCAAGTCTTTTTAGATATTTTTCTGCGAGCAGGACGAACAGTTTTTGATTTCATGGCAAATAAGCGGTAAATCTCAAGCCTCCTGTTTTTCAAACGGTATGGTCGTCGGCTCAGCGACTTATTGGACGGTGATACAATAAATATTTTTTACCTTATCAAAAACTTGATCGATAATATAATCCTGTGCGGGCTTTAGGTCCAGCACGATCCGCAGCGTTTCACTGTCACGATGTAAATAGGTTCGTATCTGTCGGATCAATTTTCCATCTACGGGAATTATGGACCGGCCATTCCAGAAAGAAACGTTTGTAATATCAAGAACTATTCTTGGTTTATCCCCTTCAATCGTCAGGACTCTGGGGATGGAATATTGATTGAAGCTTACAAAAACCTTTTCCAAATGGTTTTCAATTCGAAATGTAATACCTTTGATAACGGTTTTGCCGGTCGAAGATTCTTTAACATCAAAACCCTGAATATCTTGATGGGTTTTTTGAACGATTGAATTGGATTCAGCTAAACTTTTGCTTTCGGCGTTCTTCGCTCCCCGCGTCCTCCGGTCGGGTATGGCCAACGGCTTCCATTCTTCTGCGACGATCTGCCAAGCGTTGCCGGAATTTACCAGCTCCAGCGTTTTTTCACCAACATCCGAAACAATTTGGTCGTGGTACCGCTGGGTGAAACTGGCAACGGCGCACGTTCCCTCGACAGTTACCCACAGATCGGATACTTCCACCTTGATGCGCTTGGATCGTTGAAAGACTTTCGCCTTCCTTTCCCGCCAACCCTTATAGTCGAGCCCCTTTGATTGAAACGCCGGACTGTAGAAAGACATGTAACTGTCTAGATCCAGACTTTGCCAGGCCCGGCTCCATGCGAAGACTCTCGCACGAACCGTATCGATATCACCGGCCGATACGACGTTTGCCAGACCGATCAATCCCATACATAAAAATAGGGTGGCCGCTGTTCTCTTCATGCGCAACCCATAACTTTTTAAACCAAAAGAATACCTTCCATATCCTTTAAGCTCTGAATATAAAACTCCGCTGAAAGCGACTTGTTTTTATAGGCCACAAAGACTGCGCCGGCCGCCCTTGCCGCCGTCTCGTCGAGGGTTGAGTCCCCGATATACATTAATTGATCATGATTTATCTTAAAATGTTCCATAACCTTGATCAACGGTTCAGGGTGGGGTTTAGGGTGATCCACGTCGAGGGCGCTGACAACCAGATCAAAACACCCGTCAAGGCCGTGCTCCGTAATCACCCGATCCATTGTGTCGGATCTGTTGGTGGCCACGGCTGTTTTGTATCTGGGCCTGAGTCTTGCCAACAATGGCTTCAGGTAGGGCTCCATATCCATGAACCGCAAAAAGGGGAGATAGCTCATTTTTTTTCTATAGGCTTGTGCGGCTTCAATGCTTTTTTTATCTTCAAACAGATTGGCAATTGCCTGGTCCGCGGTGTGCATATGGGAATAAGCAAGCTGTTCAGGGGTCATGGCCGGCCGGCCGAAATGTTCCAGTATGTGGTTATAATACGCCATGTTTGCCTGTATCGTATCAAACATGACACCGTCACAGTCAAAAGCAACGGCTCTAATATCTTTCATAAAATCTATCTTTTCCTGTTCTGATCGGGCTCGATAATAGTACCATAAACACCGATTTTAATCAGCGGTTTGATCTGGCTGTCTGTTTTCAAGGAAATGACTTCATAGTACCGGCCTTTTTCTTTTTTCGAGTTTTCAACAGTTAAAATGTATCCTGTATCTTTCCCGGGTTCAGCTTGCTCCAAAATGTAGCTGATGTTTTGTTGGCCGGCGGCCTCCGTACCTGTAATTTTAAACGGGTATTTTTGTTCAGGAACTATTTTCACGACAGCTTTTAGCGGCTGCCCGGCATATCCCATTAGATTGACCCTGTTGGGGGTAATGGTTACGAAATTTTCAACATGGCCGCCAATCGTCAGTTTAAGCTGCCGGTTCTTTTGATCATTGGTTGTGACGGTGATGTTTTTATTTACGTTTCTCCCGCCATACCCGCTGGTAGCAACTTTGATTTTAATTTTTCCCTCGCCGCCGGCAGGGATCTGTCCCGGGTAAGAGACAGCCGTACACCCTCAGTCGGCATGGACCTTTTCGATCTTAAGCGGTGCGGTTCCTTTGTTTTGAATAATGAAATCATGGATGATGTCGGTCCCGTCCAAAACAGGCTCGGAGTCGTAATGCATCTTTGGCAAATATGCCGACGGCGATCCAGATGCTTCCTGGCCGGCTCCGACAGGGCCGACTGCCAAAAAAATAAGGCAGCATGCAATCACCAGGGATAAGGAATGTTCGGCGTTCATTTGAAAAAACCCTCTTCAAGCTATGTTAAAGTACTGTAACGCTCTAAAACCATACAATTTATACCCAAATCGAGCAATTTTCAAGTTTGCCGCAGATACAAGGAAAATGTCGTTCCGCTATAGTCAGCTATGCGGGACGGCATTTGACGCCGTAGATGCGGTGAAATCGGAAATCCCGAAGGGTTTTAAATTTTAGAAATTCAAATCAACAGAATTCCTTAAAAATATTATTAAATTTAATCATTTCTAAAATTTAAAACGCTCAGCTTGGGTTATATTTTTTGGGCGCAATTTGAAACGCTCAATTCAGGTTTTAAGTTGCATCGTGCTGAAAGTCAAGGCGCAACTTTTAGGCTCAGGGTTTACGGCAATAATCATCTTTCAACCCCTTTTTTCTCTGTTGGGAGGCGCATATAACCTTCTTTAATCACAATATATTTTTAAATAAGTAGTTCTATAATTCATACCATAAACCGCATTAAGTTCAAAGGGGAAATTGATTTGCAACAACGAATACAGACCCCTGTGCTTATTGGTTGGGAAAAAGCGCAAATTCCACACTAGAGTGGCTGCTGTGCCTGGCGGCCAGGGAGTAAACAACATCGATGATGTAAAAAGGTAGGCTACGATAGTAGTATTCTTCGCTAAGTTCTGCATCTGGCAGGTTTAAATGAACCATGCAGTATTGCGCTATACTTTCAGGCATCCTTATTCCTTTTTGGCGAACGCAGAGGTAACCAGCTTGAAAAAGCGGAGTATAAAGTTGCTTTTTAAAGTCCGGGGCACTGTATGGTTAGCGCTGTAAAGCCGCCGTCGGTTGGGGACGGAAATTTCATTTATGCAATTTGCAGTGCCGACCGAGCGGCGCGAAGCTGCCCAATCCGCAGATCAGACATACGGTTTATATAGTTATCCTTGAAATAATCCTCCCTGGCTTCTAGGATTTGGTCTCAGGTTTGGGATCAATTGAACTATATCAGGCGCAGATACATTTGAAAGCTCTTTGGGTTCCAGTTTATGCAAGCCGCCTCCATAAACACGGCCCTCTTCAATTAAGTCATCAGTTGAAATATTGTTAAGAGCATTCCAAATAATTCTTATCAATTCCGGATTGTTATTAAAGGCTCGATATAATAAAGGCTTTGGATAAAGGAGCAGGTAAACATTTGTTGCCGTTGCATTCGAATGGTTGAGAATAAAACGGAAAGGTTTGCCGCCCCCCTTTTGTTTGTCGCGACCCATATAAGTGCAAAGTATTGGGGCAGATTCGCGTTTCTCCTGTGAATACCAAGGTGTTCGATTTCTACACAAGTATTTTATATGGACTTCATTTCTTAAACCAACCTGAAGATAATCCCAAAGTTCCGGGTAATCACTCAGAATTTCATCTTCCGGCAATTTGCAATCAAGCAAATAAAGAGGTTTTTCTGTCAAAGGGTTGCCCTCATCATCTGCTTTTATCTCATTTATTTTTAAATATCTTGGGCTTGGCAGGACGGGCCTGAGAAATCGGAAAGGAATCTGATATTTTTCGATTTGATCTCGAGATAGAATAAAAAACTTGTTGTTACCTGTTGCAATTCCACGTTTTATTGTGAATAAATCCGCAAGCCTAACTCCCCTGCTTAATTCTCTTGCATCTAAAACAGGAAATCTTGTCCATTTGGGTTCGGAACGCAGGATATCTGCAGAAATCATTCTTGAGATTGCCGGTTCATTTAATGTTCCACCAAATGAAAATTCAATGTGATAAGATTTTGGCGGCTTAACCTTTTTGAACCAGACAACCGTTGAGGACACTAATGCATCTTCAAACTGAACATTATCAGGGTCAAACCTATGAATTCTCAATAATTTCACTTTATCTAATAAATACTCCTTAAGCGCCTTTCCGTAATTAACGTCCATAAATTCGCTTGGGATCAGCCAGCCAGCAAAACCGTTTTTTTCCATCCAATTGTGGGATAATAATAAGAAATAGCAATATAATCCTGCAAGGCCATTTATGCTAATTCCAATCCTTTCTTCACAAAATTTCACTAGCCGCTGTTTATCTTCAGCGCTTATGTGATGATGTCGTACGTAGGGCGGATTGCAGATTACAAGGTTGAACTGATTATTCTTTTCAGGAGGAATTTCATTCGTAAAATCAGAAAGTTTTATATTAAGGCTGGCGCCGCGCCAAATTTCTTTTGAGGGATCGCCATAATAAGGGTCAATCTCGAAACCTTCAGCGCTTTCAATTTCCGATTCCGGAAAGGTTGCAATTAACGCTGAAAAAAAGGAGCCGGTTCCCACCGCCGGATCGAGAAACTTTATTTTAGATTGTTTTGGGAGCAGGGTTTTGGCATAACTTAAAATATCCCTGGCAAGCTCTGTGGGCGTGGCAAATTGGCCTAAACGATTACGCTCGTCCTGGGTTTTTTGTGAATCGAGTTTTTTCTGGATCTCAACTCGTTTGTTCTCAATGGATCGGTTCATATAAAAAATTATAAACCAAATTGTTTTAAATCGTCAATGCGGTGCTCCCAGACCCAATCAATACCCTCAGCAGCCTCATATCCAAGGTAGCCGCTATCGAAATATCCGCAGAGAAAAAGAACGTATTTTATCGAACGGCCATATGTGCTGCGTAGCTGTTGCATCTTTATGGCTTCTTCTTTACGTCTTTTGTTGACGTTGGTGAAATCACCTGCACTTTTCGCTTCAATGAGAAAAGGAAATTCGCCTTTAATGGTTTTAACCAGGTTCGGGGAAACCCCGGAAAGACCAATTAATCGGTCACGGGCGATAGGCGGGCATGTTGACATCCTAAGAATCTGAAGAACCTGGGGGTTCGCTTTTAAGACTTCTGGTTTAATATCAGTCAGATTGGACGTAGATTGCAGCGCGTCCTTAACCTTTTGGGTAGTTTTTATACGGGTTTTTCGAAAAGCTTTTGGTGCGAAGTTCAGAAACCAGTTGTTATAAAAGTCAACCGAGTTTTGGACATCTTTTTTCCAACGATGTGGTTTATCCGCATTTACAGGCATAAACGTATTCCTTATGGCTGTTGGATGTAAATGAAAGAAACCTATATGACAGGCGGAAAGGTGTCAACGGAATATTAAATTGGTTACATCATGAAAAAAGGATCGACATCCACCACAACCCGAACGCTCCGGCTGTTGATGATCGCCTTGTTTTCAAACATTAGCTTGTGAAGAAACCGGTGCAGGGGGCTTACTTTCAGACCCTTTAAAAGGATCTGCCAGCGATAATGGCTCGCAATCTTTGCAAGTGGGGCTTCAATGGGGCCCAGGATCTCAACATTATTTCTAAAAACGGAATCGCTTTTTTGCACCTCTCGGCACAGATCACCGACGGCGAGGGCGTGCTGCCGTGTTTTCTGCTTGTCTTTTCCGGAAATTTTAAGCTGAATCATCCGTGAAAAGGGGGGGTAATATAAAGCTTTTCGAAAAGATATTTCCTGGTTGTAAAACGCCTGAAAGTCTTGGTTCGTTGCCGAGAATATGCTGAAATGACTCGGATTATAGGTTTGAAGAATCACGCGACCGGGAAATTCCCCTCGCCCGGCCCGGCCCGAAACCTGGGCCAAAAGCTGAAAAGTTCGTTCACAGGCTCGAAAATCCGGAAAATTTAAGGAAAGATCGGCACAAATGATGCCGACAAGGGTGATATTGGGAAAATCATGACCCTTGGCAACCATTTGGGTGCCGACCAGGATATCGGTGGTTTGATTCTTAAGACCTTTCAGGATGTTTACAATCGAGTCCTTCCGCATGGTGGTGTCGCGATCCATCCTGGCTGTCCTGGCATCGGGAAAAAGCACCTTAACGGCCGCCTCCACCTTCTCGGTACCAAGCCCTAACTGTCTGATTTTATGAGCACCGCAACTTAAGCAATGGGATGTTGCCGCCAGTGTGTATCCGCAGTAATGACACTTATAGGCACGGGCATCCTGATGCAATGTTAAAGATATATCGCAATGTTTGCACCGGATGGCCTGACCGCAGGCCCCGCAGACCGGGTAGCTGGCAAAACCTCGTCGATTCAGGAAAAGGAGAACCTGCTGGCCGTGTTCGAGCGTCTCTTGCATGGCCCTATGAAGCTCCGGGGTGATAAAACGTCGGGATCCCCGTGCATCTCTGTGGGTGCACAGGTCGACCACGGTAATTTTGGGCAGCGGTCGTTTTTCAACACGCTCTTTTAATGTAACCCCCACAAACTTTTTGGTTGTAACGTTGTAATACGACTGGATCGAAGGTGTGGCAGATCCTAAGAGGGCAACACCGCCGTGCAGTTTGGCCCTCACCACGGCAAGATCTCTGGCATTGTATCGCAAAGCACTATCCTGCTTGTAAGACGTATCGTGTTCCTCATCGACAATGATCATACCGATGTCGGCAAAGGGTGCAAAGATGGCCGACCTGGCTCCAATGGCAATATTCACTTGGCGACGAACAATTCGCATCCACTGATCGTACCGCTCTCCGTCCGAAAGCCGGCTGTGCAGGACCGCAACACATTCACCGAACCGGGCTCGGAAGCGGCTCTCCATCTGGGATATAAGGGCGATTTCCGGAACCAGAACCAGCACACATAAACCCCGTCTAACAGCCTCGGCGGCAAGCTGCAGGTAAACCTCGGTTTTCCCGCTGCCGGTAACTCCTGTCAAAAGGCAAGTGGCAAAGCCGCCACCCAGCAATCTTTCTATCTTTGAAATCGCATGCTGTTGCTCGCCGGTAAGTATATGAGCGGTGTCTGGCTGTATTGGTTCGCCTAAGGGGTCCCGGTAGACCTGTTTCTCGAAAATCGAGATAAAGCCGGCTTGTTCCAAAGATTTGATGATTCTTGGTGCAGACGGATACCATTCTGTTAATTGTTGTACCGATATTTCACCTTCAGCTTTTACGGCAGCCAT
>JACKQG010007253.1_pt1 | contig 11273 bp, 11 predicted proteins | sample 8237621 | NCBI WGS metagenome assembly JACKQG01 (sample SAMN15677084, study PRJNA649215) | marine metagenome | biome: marine; feature: Black Sea; material: saline water; isolation source: suspended particulate matter (SPM) from the Black Sea western gyre | collected 2013-06-09/2013-06-10 | depth... | reverse complement strand
CTGAGAAAGCAGATGCAAAACCAAAGGCTGATGCTCCTGCTGAGAAAGCAGAATAGAATATTTTAAAAAATTTAATCAGTTAGTATGATCTTAGAAGAAGATGAAATCTTAGAAGAATAGTTTCTTAAACTTCAACACTTGGACTTTCTGATTTTAGCTTTTCCCAGTCATCTAGAAATGCTTTCAAACCCTTGTCAGTCAATGTATGATTAAGCATCTTACCAAGAACCGCTGCTGGGACTGTAACAACATCAGCACCAATTTTTCCAGCATCAACTACGTGCTGTGGGTGTCTAATGCTTGCAACTAGAATTTGTGTTTTAAAGTCATAGTTTGCAAAAATCTGTTTAATTTCTTTAATCAGATCCATACCAGTGTGACCAATGTCATCTAGTCTTCCGATAAACGGACTAACATACTTTGCACCGGCTTTTGCAGCCAAAAGAGCTTGGTTTGGAGAAAATACAAGAGTAACATTGACTGGAATTCCTTCTGCAGTTAAACTCTTACAAGCTTTGAGTCCTTCACCAGTCATTGGACATTTAACTATAACATTGTCACCATACTTGCGAAGTCGTCTTCCCTCTTCCATCATTCCTTCATAATCAGTACTGACAACTTCAAGACTTACATCTCCCTTGATGATTCTTGAAATTTCTTCCATGGTTTTTTGTGGGTCACCGCCTTCTTTTGCTAGCAATGAAGGATTTGTTGTAATACCATCCACAAGTCCCATGTCGTTGTACATTCGTATAGCATCAAGATTAGCTGTGTCTAGGAAAATTTTCATGGTTTTTGACCTCTTACTTCCTTTACTGTTTTTGCTATATTAATAGATGTTATCCCATGTTTTTCAAATAACTGTGAAATTTCATTATCACGTGCTGATTCTCCAAACTTGTCTTGTGCTCCAATTCTTTTTATTGGAACAGGATAAGATTCCGAAACAACTTCTGCTACTCTAGAACCAAATCCCCCCATAACATTATGTTCTTCACAAGTTACAATTGATCCTGTTTCCCTAGCAGCTTTTTCTAAAAGTTCCTTGTCAATTGGTTTAACAGAAAAGCAATCAATAACCCTGCAAGATATTCCATCTTGCTTAAGCAAGTCAGCTGCGTCTAACGCAATCTTAACTGTAATCCCACACGCAGCTATTGTACAATCAGAACCATCCCGCAGTACAATTCCTTTTCCAATCTGAAATTCTTGTGAGTCATTGTGAATAATAGGAGTTTTTGATCTGGCCATTCTCATATAGAATGGTCCGTATTGTTGAGCAATTATCCAAGTGAGTTTTGAAACAGTGACCGAGTCAGATGGCACAAGCACTCTCATGTTGGGAATTGCTCGCATGATTGCAATATCCTCAATTTGTTGATGAGAACCTCCATCAGCTCCAACACTGAGACCGCCATGAGATACAACTAGTTTAACATTTAGACCCTTTTTGTCTCCAGGAGAGGGATATGCAATTGCATTTCTAATTTGATCAACGCATCGTCCTGGTAGAAATATAGCATATGTACTGGCAAATGCTGTCTTCCCAGAATATGCAAGCCCTGCAGCAACCGAAACAAGATTGGCCTCTGCTATTCCTACATTAAAAAATCTTTCAGGAAATTTTTTTCCAAAGTTTGCAGTCTTTAACGAGTCAGTGGTATCAGCACCTAGAACCACAATTTTTGGATCTTCTTCTCCAACCGCAACAAGTGATTTACTATATTCAGTCCTCATATCACCGAACTGTTCTGTACTCATTGAAACCCAATCTCCTTTGCAATCTGAACTAGCTTATCTTTTTTCTCTCCAACAACATGAAGATCAATCCAACTGTTAACGAGTTCTGTTCCACCAAGATCATGTGCTTTTTTAATCAGCAATCTTCTTCTGGACTCAAGAACCTGATTTCTAAATTCTTTAATGATCATTCTGACATCGTTTTGTCCAATGATTGCACTTCCTCCCACAAATGCTCGTGCACCATCCTCAAAACAAGCTCCTATATTTTCCAAATTAACTCCTCCATCAGCCTCAATGTATCCCTCAAATTTGTGCTCTCTAAGATCTTTAGCAATTCGCCTAGTTTTTTCATGGGTTGACTCTATGAATTTCTGACCAGACTTACCTGGAACCACAGACATGATAATTACTTGGTCTAGTAATTCTACAAATTTGTAACACCATTGTGGCAATTCTGTATCTGGATTGACTGCAAGTCCAATTCCGACTTGGTTTGAATTTAATATATCACATATTTCACCAAAGCTAGACTCATCACATACCTCAGCATGAACAGTAATGATATCACTCCCAGCGTCTATGTAATCATGAACATGTTTTACTGGTTCATTAATCATAAGATGAGCATCGAATGGAATTAGCGTTAACGGACGTAATTCTTTGATCTTTGTATGATCAAATGTTTTGTTAGGAACAAACTGACCATCCATAACATCCAGATGGATATAATCAGCTCTACCACCAGCGCATCGTTTAACTTCTTTGTCAAGATTTGACATATCACCAGCAATAATTGAAGGCGCTATCATAAACTGAGATTCTAACTCGTCTTCAATGATTGGAACCATCTCTGGTTTGGGAGCTTTACCATGCCATTGTGGATTATCTTCCATATGTTCTACTCCCTTACCCTTGATTGTTCTAGCAATGATAATTGATGGAATCCCCTTGGTTTGATTTGCTCTTCTTATAGCATCTGAAATCTGTTCAACTCTATGCCCATCAATTTCAATAACATTCCACCCAAAAGACCGCCACTTGTCTCCAGTCTTCCATCTGCTTGCATCTTTCCACATTTCTGACAAGTCGTTACCAAGCAACTCCTCATCAAGTGGCATGATTTTCTCTGTATAGGAATCTTGTTGTATGAAGTTTCTGTCAAGGAACACAGTCATGTTATCAATCTTGTATTTGGCAGCTGTCATTGCTGCCTCCCAAACTTGACCCTCATCAGACTCACCATCACCAATAACTGTGTAAATTCTGTGATCTTTACCATCAATTCTTGCAGCTAAAGCATTTCCAATAGAATATGATAATCCAATTCCTAAAGAACCACCACAAAACTCAACGCCGGGACACTTTAGGTCTGGATGACCCTGAAGTTTGCTACCAAATTTTCTCAGTGTTAAAACATCTTTAGGATCAAAGTAACCAGCTGTTGCCATGTTTGAGAAAAGACCTGGTGATGCATGTCCCTTTGAAAGTATGAGCTTATCACGCTCTTCCCAACTTGGGTTTTTTGGATCATATTTCAAATGCTTGTAAAATAAACAACCCAAAATTTCAGCCATAGAAAAGGATCCGCCAGGATGACCAGATCCTGCAGCTGATGTAGCTTGAATTACGAGCTTTCTAGCCTTGAGAACTTTTCTTTTAATCTGATAGTAATTTAGTCCCATTGATACATAGAATTAACAAATCACAATTATAATTGCATTGTATTGTGATAGACTAGGTTAAAATTATTATAATAATAAAATCTGAATAGAGTGCTATCATATGGATCTGAAAGAAATGACACCGCTTGTAATTTATGATAACGAGTGTTATCTTTGCGTACAGTTTGCTAAATTTGTAAACTTTTTGGCAAAAGGAAGATTGCATTTTGTTGGTCATTATACCGATTTTGGCAAACAAATCAGAGAAAGTGCCCTTGATTCTAATGCATTAGAGATGTTTTGGTTTATTGACAGTAATACTGCATATGGTGGTAGAGCTGCTCTCGGCCCATTATTTTCTGCAATCTTAAATATCAGCGGGAAAAATATTCAAAAAAAGATAGTTCAAGATTCTTGTGAACTTGGCTGCAAAAGTCCAAAGGCAGTTTTTTTTCGTTCCGCAAGTCTTCTAACTAATAGCAAAAAGATCAAAATATCAGAATAAAATTAATATCCTCTGGAATTTCTATCAGGCTTACCGACATTTGGATTTCTAAATCCATGCTTTTCCATCATATGATTTAGAAATCGTATGTCATCTGAAAGATGCTCACCACATACTGAACAGATTGGCATGATGTTCTTACATTCCATTGGACTATTTTAAGAGAGCTTAACTAATTTTTTTGAAAAGAACATCCCCACACCAATGGAAAAGAAGACTAACAATGGAATAAATCTATAAGGTAAAATTTCATAATGATAAGTGAACGTTACCAATATTGGACTTGCTATTATGGTTCCAAAAATTAGAATTAGAATAGAATCAGCATGTTTTAATTTATTTTTTGAAAGAAATATCAAACCAACAGTCACAGGCAACAGTGCCATTATAAAAAAAAGATCAAATCTTAATTGAGCGATGATTACCTGAAATCCTAAAATAAATTTACTATAATTCACGTCTATTATATCTGGATATATTGTATCGCCTACAAAAATTAGAGCAATAGCAGCAGATACTATTACAAAATATGAAATTAATATCGCAATTTTTGTTCTTCTAGATATTTGTGATCTATACGTAGTAAACAGTGTCATCAGGAAAAATGGTGCAACATATGCTTTAGTGTAAAATGCAAGTATGTAAAAAACAGGGGACAAAAACCATTTTTTTTCTATCATATATAATGAAATCAGAAAGAACAAGACCCAAAAATTTTCATAGACTGCAACAGTATCATATTTCAGAAACGTGTAACCTTGCAACAACACAATAACTGCAATAATTCCTGCAAACCGCTTTTGGCAAAACTGGACAGTAACTAAATAAGTAAAAACTACTACCAGTATACTAGCTATAAATGGTATAAGTTTGATGTTTTGGAATATGTCAAGCGACACATCAAGCAAAAACATCCTAACATATCTGTCGTTTTGTTCTTGGATGTAAACATCATCAGTTTGACCAAATGGCCAGATTTCTAATGCTGGTAATAGTACTTTGTTATAATCATTCCAGCTTTTACCCTCATCAAGGGAAAGTTCTGATGCTGATAATCCAATATACACGCATAAAATAACGGCTAGAGATATTATCGCTACCCTTTTTGATATTTCAAATGTACGAATTTTTTCAACTACGTCCTGTACCAACGATGGAATTTTTTTCTTATAATATGTAATACCAAAACCAAAGATTACAACATTACTTACAATAAGAAAAATTGATTGGTAGCCAAGCTCAAATGCGTCTAGGTTTTCTGTAAACATACCAAAAACTGATGAATATAACGCAGGAAAGATTACCGGGGTAAGAGTAAGTAATACTACTATAAGTGCAGCAAAAAAAACTACGTAAGAAACTTTCTGATGGTTTTCCAAATCACTCATTAATTAAAATAAAAATTTAAGCTAATTAAATTCATTTATCTACATGCAAATTTGATATTTTATGTGAAGAGATTTACAGTATGGTCGTTGAGCGCCGTCTTTATAGCACTGATTGCTTGTTCTATTCAATCAATATCTGCAGATCATGAATCAGATGAAGGAATTTTTAAAGACAAGAACGAAGTTAATCTTGTTATAACTCAGGATTCAGATTATCAAGTATACCTACTAACGATTCTTAGAAATGGAGATGGTCAACTGATCAATGTTACGGAAAATACAAAAACTGGAGCGCACATATCACATGAAATAGCTGATTATGTATTCGATACGTTAATGGGTGAAAAGGAAATTGTCACTATTGATAACATAAAGTATGAAAAAGTTCAGTACACATTTAGTCCTACTTTAGAACAAAGATGGATAGGAATGTACCCAATTTTTGAAGAAATTCCTATCAAAATCAAAGTGGAAGGAGGAAAGATTCTCAATGTTTACAAGGATCATTCGTTATGGAAAATACATTATTGCGCAGACTTTTCTAATATCGGGCATGATGGATTACAATGCATACCTATTTTTCAAGTCCTGATTCCAACTATAACACTGGAACCGAGCGATGTTATCACTCATCATTGGACTATTTTAAGAGAACTGAACTAAAATTTTTGTAAAATAAGATGCCAGCACTACCACTTCCCAACAGCTCTCGCACGTCAGTAACACGGTAGCGACATTGGGTTTGACTTCTAGGTTCGGAATGGGACTAGGTCGCACCCCAACGCTATGACCGGCTTATTTCGTTAAGAAATAATCTTCTCTATTAAGGTAACTATGCCTGATTAAAATAAACTTGATTGTTCTTTCTATCTTCTAATGAGATATAAATTAAAGATGAACAAAATGTACTCATGACTCATCGTGTTGCAGTATTAGATAAGGAATTATGTCAACCAAAAAAATGTGGTTTAGAATGTATCAAGTATTGTCCAGTAAACAAATCGGGAGCAGATTGCATTATACTGAATGAAGAAACAAAAAAAGCGCAGATTGATGAAGACATTTGCAACGGATGCGGTATTTGTGTTAAAGTTTGTCCTTTTGAAGCAATAACTATTGTTAATTTAGCTACAGAATTAGCTACTGACAAAATTCATCAGTACGGGCAGAACTCTTTTCGTTTGTACAAATTACCTACCCCAAAGAAAGGAGAAGTTATCGGATTATTGGGAAGAAATGGTATGGGAAAAAGCACGGTAATCAATATTTTATCAGGAAATTTGAAACCTAATCTGGGAAAATTTGATGAGCCACCAGAATGGGATGAAATTTTAAAATTTTACAGTGGAACAGAATTAAAATCACATTTTGAAAAGATCAAAGACGGTCAAATCAGCGCTTCTATAAAACCACAACAAGTTTACAATATAGCCAAAGTTTTTGACGGTACAGGCAAAGAACTGCTTGAAAAATATGATGAGAGAGGAGTCACTAACCAATTAATAAAAACGCTAGGCTTGGAAAATTCAGTAGATCAAAATGTAAAAGAACTTAGCGGGGGCGAATTACAGAGATTAGCAGTAGCTGTTACGTCAGTAAAGGATGCAGATTTCTACTTTTTTGATGAACCGTCATCGTATAATGATATATACCAACGCATGGGTGTTGCAAGAGTTATTCAAAGCCTAGCAAAGACTGGAAAGAGTGTAATGGTGGTTGAACATGATTTAACGTTGTTAGATTATGTAAGTGATTTAATTGAGGTACTCTACGGAGTTTCTTCTGCATATGGGATTGTATCTGGCGTATTGTCTACTAAGGTAGGAATTAACGTATTTCTTGATGGATATCTTCCAAGTGAGAACGTTAGATTTCGCGATAAAAAATTCTCCTTTGACGTTTCAACAACTACAGGACAATTTGCCGAAGGGAAAATTATAATAAAATATCCAATTCTTGAAAAAAAATATTCAAAGTTTGATGTAATTATAGATGCAGGGCAAGTACGCAAGGGAGAAGTTTTAGGAATTTTAGGTGCAAATGCACTTGGTAAAACTACTATGATGAAAATGATTGCTGGTGTAGAAAAACCAGATTCTGGCAGTGTAGATAAAAAACTCAAAATTGCTTACAAGCCACAATATCTTTCAAGTGATATTGATGTAGATGTTGTATCAGTACTAAACAAGGCAAATGAAGGATTAATTGAAGGAAGTCAAGAAGAAGAACAAATAGTTGATCCGTTAAAAATTAAAAAACTCTATAACAAGTCAATAAAAAATTTGTCTGGAGGAGAGCTCCAAAAGGTGTCAATTGTTACTTGTCTTCTCCAAAAAGCTGATCTGTACGCACTAGATGAACCATCTGCCTTTTTAGATGTTGAAGATAGAATAGCTGTTGCAAAATTCATTCAGAAGTTTACTAGGTCTTATGGAAAATCAGCTATGATTATTGATCATGATGTGCAGTTATTAGATCTGGTTTCTGATTCAATGGTTATTTTTGAAGGAACATCTGGTGTTAATGGCCATGCAACATCTCCCTTATCAAAGGTCGAAGGTATGAATAAATTCCTAAAATCTTTGGATGTCACTTTTAGAAGAGATGAAAAGAGCCGTAGACCACGAGTAAACAAAGAAAAGAGTAGGCTGGATAAGATACAAAAAGCAGAATCAAATTTCTATTATTAATGTCACGAATATTAAAAAAAATATTGGGTTCGTTGCTTACTGCAAAAGAATCTGATGAGCTCATTTCAGCCTTTGACCAAGTTGGCAATATCATAATAGTGAAAATACCTGATTCACTATTACAAAAGAAGAAGCTGATTGGTGAAACACTTTTAGAACAAGTGAAGAGTGCAAAATCTGTTTTTTATCAATCATCTTCTGTTGAGGGAGAATTTCGAACTAGAGATTTAGAAATTATAGCTGGGGATGATAAAACAGAAACTGAATACAAAGAATCTGGATGCAGGTTCATAGTAGATGTTAGAAAAGCATTCTTTTCTCCAAGATTATCGTCAGAACGAATGCGAATTTCTGAATTGGTAAATGATGGAGAGGTAATAGTTAACATGTTTGGAGGAATTGGAATGTTCTCAATCATTGCTGCAAAAAAGAAAAAATGTACTGTATACAACATTGATATCAATCCGGATGCCGCAAAATTTTGCCAAAAAAACATTACGATAAACAAACTCGCAGGAAACGTAATATCAATTCATGGCGATGTATCTGATGTAATAAGAAATGAATTAGAAAGCAAATCTGACAGAACACTCATGTTACTCCCTGAAAAATCAGATGAATTTCTAAACTTAGCCATTCTGACTGCCAAAAATAATGGCACTATTCATTACTATTCACATATTCATGCAGATAAAAAATCAGATGCAGCAAAATTATCAGAACAACATTATTTGGAGGTTGCACCTGTAAAATCTACAATACTAGGTTCCAAAATAGTTAGGCCAGTTGGTCCTAGATTCTATCAAACTGTGGTTGATATAAAAATAGAACAATAAGGTTAGTTATCATCATCTTGTATTATTGATGATGGAGAAGATTTTGTTGTAGCCATCATATATCCTATCCAAGAAATTACTCCAAGAATTCCTCCAACAATCATTAAAATGGATAATTGTAAAACAATTGGGCTCCATTCTGATAACATCAGAAGGTATGAGTATACAAAAAACGCAGATATTGCTAGAACAAATATCATAATACCCTGAGCTTTACGTCTTGACAATGAGTAAAAAATTAGTCTAGAGTTATTTATTTGAACCTAGTTGGCAAGATCAATAGCCATAACGTATGCATCTTCGCCATCACGATAATATGCTTTTAATTTTTGTGTTATAGAAAACCCCAATTTCTCATATAATCTCACAGCATCATTATTACTACATCTAACTTCCAAGTATAGTTCAGAACACTGTCTGATTTTCACGCCTGTAATACTCTCGTTTACTAGTGCACTACCTAACCCTTTACTCCTATGTTCATTCATAACTGCAATAGATACAACGTGACCTTTTTTCACGAAACCCAGTTTTTTAAAATTTGAAAATCCATGTTCCATCTTGCACATTATGTACCCAACTATTTTGCCAGAAATTTCAGCGACAACGAATGCCTCCGGCAATTCTTCAAGTAAGCTTTCATAAAAATAATCAGAATAATGTTCAGGAAGTGTTCTCAGATTAATTTCCATTACAGGTATAATATCACCAAGTTCACATCTCCTAAGAATACAATCTCCAATTTGTTTCAGTATTACCTGCACATTTGCAATGAAGGCGTGCAAATATTTAATTTTAGAGTAAAAAAGCAATTAATGGAATGTATGTATGTGATAAACTATGACTGATCTAACACAGGATGAAGTAGTTTCAAAAGTATCTTCAATTTTTGATGTCAAAGACATAATAATCAATACCAATGATATACGGCTTAAAATAGAAGATAAAGACTTCAAAAACAAATTCGTGGACCTAGCCAGACAACTAGAAGTTAGAAATTTTGTACCGCATCTTGAAAAATCTTTTGACGGAGTAGATATTGTTGTAACTAGATTACCTGAAACTAAAAGAAAATGGTTATCAAAATCCTGGGTGCCTAGAATTCTTTTTGCTGTAACCGTTACCATGGTATTGATTGATGGTTATTTTAGAACCGATTTTGTAAATTCTCTTGCCTTTATAGGAGATCCTTTTGAAATGTCAATTTTGTATGCGTTTTCACTTATTGGCATTTTGGGTGTTCATGAATCAGGACATCTCATTGCAGCCAAAAAACATAAAATCAGAACTACATGGCCATATTTTATTCCAGGAGTACCAGTGTTTGGCATTCCAACCTTTGGGGCACTAATTCAATCAAAAGGTCTTACAATCAATCGTGACATTTTGTTTGATGTAGCAATTGCTGGACCCATTGCAGGTTTAGTTATAGCAATTATCGTTTGCATTTTTGGGGCATATACATCACCAGAAATCAGCAACGAATTAGCTGATGAATTGTTTAAGGAATCACAACTCATGAAAATGAATATGCCAATACTCATGTCAATTTCCCTTGATGCTTTTGATAAGGGCGGAAAAGATGCACAAGTGGTTATGTCTCCTATAATGTTTGCCGCATGGCTAGGTTTTCTTATTACGTTTTTGAATTTACTGCCAGCATGGCAGCTAGATGGGGGACACATGGCAAGATCTCTTTTTGGAAAAAAATGGCATAAAATTGCTACATATGCCAGCATGGGAGTTCTTGCTCTTTTAGGCTACTGGTTTATGGCACTGTTTATCCTACTGTTGAGTTCAAGAAGTCAAGATGCAAGACCACTTGATGATATTTCTCCTCTAACTAAAAACAGGAAAAAAATGTTTATCGTTATTGCAATTCTTGGAGTTTTGTGTGCACCATTGCCGTCAGGAATTTTGCCTTAAAAGAGTGCGAGCCCCGTCAGAGATGACTTCAACTTTTTGGTTCTGACCCTGATTTTTTAACACATAATCCATTACTTGTTTAATTCCATCAAATGGTATCATGTTTAGTTTTTTTGTATAATGTGTTGGCAGTATAGATAATAAACCAAGTTGAAATTTCTTTTGAATTTCAGCAATGTATAGAAGATTTTCCATACCATCTATATATTGAGAAGGTTTTTTCAAACGATCCATATCCATTCTACCATCTATGAAACTTTGAATTCCATCTGAACCAATACCAAGTTTACATTCTGCTAGCAAAATGGCAAAACCATCATTCTTTACTGCGTTTGAGCAGTTCCACAATGATGACAAGGATTTGCTTAATGTGTTGTTACTGGACTCCTTTCCAGTGCTTATTATCATAGTTTTGTGTTTTCCAATATCTTTTGTTCCATTGGTTCCAAATGATTTTGATATGGAAGATGTAGATGATGGGTGTCCTACAGATAAATCACATATGCCACTTGAATTTGCAATGA
>JACKQG010007252.1_pt1 | contig 11274 bp, 10 predicted proteins | sample 8237621 | NCBI WGS metagenome assembly JACKQG01 (sample SAMN15677084, study PRJNA649215) | marine metagenome | biome: marine; feature: Black Sea; material: saline water; isolation source: suspended particulate matter (SPM) from the Black Sea western gyre | collected 2013-06-09/2013-06-10 | depth... | reverse complement strand
AAACGTCTGGTAAACTGTTCATCGCTGATTCCAACCACAACCGGATTGTGGTTGCTGCCATCGAAGATGGTGCTATCTTGGCCGTTATCGGCAATGGCGAAAGTGGATTGGCGGACGGCAATTTTGCTCAAGCTTCATTTAACCATCCGCAAGGCATGGCTTTTGACGGTGAAAATCTATACGTCGCTGACACTGATAACCATGCTATCCGGCAAGTAAATTTGCCGTCGCAACACGTAACGACGATTGCTGGCACCGGAGAACAGGCTGAATTCAGGAGTAGTGGCGGCAGCGGGAAGAATGCTGGACTCAATTCACCTTGGGACCTGGTTCTGATCGAGGAAAAACTGTATATTGCTATGGCTGGGGCCCATCAATTATGGGTTATATCTCTCAAAACAGAGAAGGTTGAACCTTATGCCGGTAGTGGCCAGGAGGCGCGCATTGATGGCCGGTTGGAACAGGCTGCCCTGGCTCAACCGAGTGGTATTACGACCGATGGTAAAAAGGTGTATTTTGCTGACAGTGAAGTTAGTTCTATTCGAGCCGCTGAACTGCCGCCGGGAAATATGGTCGAAACCATTGTAGGCTTGGATTTGTTTGAATTTGGCGATGCCGATGGTGCGGGCAATCAAGTTCGACTTCAGCACCCACTTGGCGTGGCATACCAGCAAGGGATGTTATATATTACAGATACTTATAACAATAAGATTAAGCATATAGAACCCAAAACCAAAACCGTTCAAACTGTTTTTGGCACAGGTGAAGCTGGTCTCCGTGATGGCTCGCAACCATTGTTTGACGAACCCGGCGGCCTTTCTATTGCCCATGGCCGACTCTATATTGCCGACACCAATAACCACGTAATCAGAATCGCCGACCTAAAAACTATGCAGGTATCAACTTTGCAATTCAAGGAAATTGAAAAATTGCAAACTCAGGTGAAACCTATTTCACCGGTTACCGGCGCGCGAGAAATTCCGCCACAAACAGTAAAATCCGGGGATATCAAGCTCATTGTTGATTTGGCATTACCAGAGAGTTATAAAATTAACTCTCAGGCACCAGCAAAAGTAATCCTTGCTACCGAAGATACTGGTAAGATTCGGTTTCAAGGCGAAGTTGAAAATCTGACCATTACTCAACCTGAGTTCCCACTCCAAATACCGGTTCAAGCGCAAGAGGGAGAGACGCGAATTACTGTAGATATGATGATTTACTACTGTCAGGAAGGCAGAGAATCTCTTTGTTACTTCAAGGAAATTCAACTTGCTGCCCCAATCAAAATTCAGTCGGATGCCAGCCAAACCAACATCAATGTTTCTTATGTTCTCGAAGTGGGGTCAGAAGGTGGCAATGATTCGTCCGGTCAATGACACACATTTGCGCCCAAAAGTGAGGGATTAATGCCTGAGTTACCCGAAGTCGAGCGTCTGCGCCGACAGATAGAGCCCGAGCTAATCGGGCGAACCATAAACTGCGTTTTCACGACCCCGAAAAACTTGCGAGAACCTTTGCCCCAAAGTCAACTGCAAGCTCTGCAAGGCAGTTGTTTTGTCAGAATTCGTCGCCGCGGTAAATACCTCATCTTGGATTTGGATAATCAAGAGGCCTTGCTCGTTCACCTAGGCATGACGGGACAACTGGTTTTTCGCACCGGCGGGGACAAACACGACCATATCGTCTTCGAGCTTGATGAGGGTTTACCTTTGGTCTTTAATGACCAGAGGCGGTTCGGGCGGGTGTTAGTGCTCCAAACTGGTAATCTGGAAACCTGCTCTTACTTGGCGCAGTTGGGAGTTGAGCCTTTGTCAGCCGAATTCACCCTACAGTATCTGTGGGAGAATTGTCGGCAGCGAAAACGTCCGATTAAGAACCTCATCATGGACCAACACGTAGTCGCCGGTATTGGTAATATCTACGCCAGCGAAGCCCTGTTTGGGGCCGGCATCCGACCCACCAGAGCTGCTGGCCGCATCGGCCAACAACGTCTGAGAGAACTGGTCCGACATATAAAAATCTGTTTGCGGGTCGGCCTTGACCAAGAATCGCCGCTGTGGTTCGTCTATGGCCGCGCGGCAGAGAATTGCCTGGTCTGTGACACTTCTATCGTGCGTGTGAAGATGGCTGGTCGCAGTACCTTTTACTGCCCCGAGTGCCAAAGGTGAAAAACAGTTTTGTGCGTCTGCGCCACGCAGTAATCAAGTAACTATGTTTTTATGGGAGTTAGAGCTCTGTTAGGAGGAGCAATTGAATGAATCATCGCAGGTTAGACAGCTTTTGACTCAGCTGTTTGAATCGCAAAGATTAGCTGTCTTAGCCACCCACCATGATGGACAGCCACATACTAATTTGGTGGCTTTTGTTGCCACTGATAATCTCAAATGTCTGCTCTTTGGAACTAATCGCAATACACGCAAATATGTTAATCTTACGGCAGATTCACGAGTAGCAATGCTTATCGATAATAGTTCGAACCAAATCTCCGACTTCAACAATGCAATCGCTGTCACTGCCATTGGGACTGCCGAAGAGATTGAGGCTTCTGAAAGCAATAGATTAATCAAGCTTTATCTTAATAAACATCAGTATCTCCAAGAATTCACCAGTTCGCCGGGATTTGTACTACTCAAGATTAATGTTGACACATATTACATTAGTGAATTCCAAGAAGTTATGGAATTTCATCCAAGAGATTAGAAAGAATGGTCCGAAAGAATCAAGGTGAAATTATGTCTAACAGGATTATTATCGTCGGCGCAACTGGTTTTATCGGCAAAGTGCTATGTGGACAATTAGTTGGAAAAGGCTATGAGGTTGTGGCACTTTCTCGTAATCCAGATAAGGGAAAGGAATTACTAGGAAACCAGGTGCAAGTTGTTAAATGGGATGCTAAAAGTTCTGATGGCTGGGTCAATTATGCCGATGGCGCTTATGCCATTGTCAACCTAGCGGGTGAAAACATCGCATCCGGCAGGTGGACAAAAGATAAGAAGCAACGGATTCTCCACAGCCGACTCAACGCTGGAAAAGCTGTTATTGAGGCGGTGGAACAGGCAAACAATAAGCCGACAAGCGTCATTCAAGCATCAGCTATTGGTTATTATGGTGCTCGTGGTGATGAAATACTCAATGAGTTCTCCGCGCCCGGAGTGGGATTTTTACCTGAAGTGGCTCAACAATGGGAACAGAAGACTAAAACCGTGGAAGCTCTTGGGGTTCGGCATATCATCATTCGTTCAGGTATCGTACTTGGACGGGATGACGGATTCCTCCCCAGGGCTTTGTTGCCCTTTCGTCTGTTTGTTGGTGGTCGTTTAGGAAATGGAAAACAATGGTTTTCCTGGATTCACCTTGATGATGAAGTAAAGGCTATTTGCTTCCTTTTAGGACAAGAAAATTTATCCGGTGTGTTCAATCTAACAGCACCGAATCCTCTTATATCCAAAGATTTCTTTCATCTGTTGGGAAAAGTGATTAAGCGACCCTCATGGTTCCCAGTACCGAGTTTGGTCTTGCATCTCACTCTGGGTGAGATGGCTAAAGAGCTGATTTTATCGGGTCAGCGTGCAATACCCAAAAGGTTATTGGAAGCCGGCTATGAATTTCGATATACCCAAGTAGAATCTGCCCTAAAAGAAATTTTAGCTGCAACTTAAATACTGTAATTTGCTTTTGCTGGGCAAAATCGTGATAGCAACTCAAAAACTTAAAGAGGTTAAAAATTAGAAGACGCCACTTCGATTTTCACAAAGCAGAAGCATTTGATGAGAAACACATTCAAGCATGAAAATTCAACCGCCAAAATTGGTAAGCCAAGGCCATGACGCCAAAATCTCAGATACAAAAAAATTACACTAATCTGGCAGGTGTATTTGACCGCTTTGAGCGTTCATTGGGACGTTTGCTTCTTGGTCGGCTCAAGCACGTTCTATTGGCGAAAATGAATGGGATTGTTCTGGAAGTTGCTATCGGAACTGGGGCAAATATGTCTTACTATCCACCAAATTGCCGCATTTATGGCATTGACCTGAGTTTGGGGATGTTGAAGGTAGCTCAAAAGCGGATAGAACATATCAGCTATCCGGTACCTCTACTTCTTATGGATGCCGAAAATCTGGCCTTTACTGACAACTGCTTCGATACGGTCCTTTGCACTCTCGCGCTCTGCACCATTCCCAATCCTATTCAAGCGCTTCGTGAGATAAAGCGTGTGTTGAAACCCGGCGGCAAAATCTTGCTCTTGGAACATGTTTCTAATGGCAGTAAATATTTCAAACTATTCCAAGCTCTTTTGGCGCAGAGGTTTCTGGCAAAATTTGGCTGTCATCTCCAACGGCAGACAGTAGATAACATTCGGAGAGCGGGATTTGAAATAAATTTACTGCAATACCATTTCTGGAAAATAGTCGTTTTGATTGAAGCAACAATTACTTGAGCAAAGGTCAATCTCAATTGGGGTGAATAGAAATGAGGCATATTAAAGAGCACCATCTCAGAGGACTTTCGTTTTTAACTTTTGTGTTGTTAATATTAGGCAATGGAGGGGTTGCTGCCACCGAAATTAAAACTCTTTGGCATAGCGGTCGCCAGCTTTTCTATGAATCAGTTGAAGATAAATCCCAAATTAATCCTGCCATCCATATATTCCAACAAATTATCCAACTAAATAAAGCAGATGAAGGGCGTGCTATGACATATTTAGGTGTCTTGACAGCCCTGAAAGGCAAACATGCTTTTTTGCCTCATAAAAAATTGAAATTTGTAAAACAAGGCCTGGCTTTAATGGATAAAGGCATTGAAATCAGCCCAGACGATGCGGAAGCACTTTTTATTCACGGTTGCACATGTTACTATTTGCCATTCTTTTTTAAAAGAGGCGATGATGCTCAGCGGGATTTCAAAAAGATTCTAAGGATTTTGCCGGCGCAAATACATGCCTATGATATAGAGTTGATTAACAATGCGCTAAAATTCATTGCTGAAAATGCTGAACTGGATGCTAAAGATCGAGAATATATCCGCCAGATTAACCTGAAACTGCCGCACTAATGAAATATGAGTATTTGCTTTTTAACATCATTGTCATCGCCGGCCCCGTAGTTTTCAGTTTTGACCGGCGAGTTTACTATGTTTCCCGCTGGTCGATGGCTTTGCTTGCCAGCGTAATCGTGATGATTCCTTACATCATTTGGGATACTATGGTTACCGACTCCCATTGGTGGTTCAACGAAAAATATACCCTTGATTTTCGTTTGGCCGGCTTGCCGATTGGTGAATGGTTATTTTTTATCACCATTCCTTTTGCATGCTTATTTATCTGGGAAATTATTGTTTCCTATTTGAAATACCGGGTAATAGCCAAATTTAAGTTTTTCAGGATTTTGCTGCTCTTTGATTTTCCAATAGGTATCTTAATCTATATAACTGGAAAAGAATATACTGCTCTGGTGCTCATTTTTTTAGGATTATCGGCTTTTGTAGACCTTTTTTTAAAAACTGATATGTTATTGCAACCGAGAACTTATCTGTATTTGGCTATTATTACTTTTTTAATGATGATTTTTAATGGTTATCTCACTTTTCGACCGGTGATTTTATACGGTTCATCTTATCAATTGGGATTTCGCCTTGGCACCATTCCGCTTGAGGATTTTGGCTACGGTTACACTCTGATTCTGCTCTGCACTATGCTGTTTGAAAAGTTAAAAGGGGGCATTCGTGGATAAAAAAGTTGCCGTCATTGGTGGTGGTTTAGGAGCTTTGAGTGGTGCTATTCGTCTGTCACGTATGGGCTTCAAAGTACAACTTTTTGAGCAGAATGACCAATTGGGCGGGAAAATGAATGAAATCAAAATCGGGCCATATCGCTTCGATACTGGACCATCATTATTAACGATGCCATTTGTTATCGAAGAGTTATTTCATTTCGCCGGATTTGAGGGTGCTTCGTTGATAGAATTCGTTCCCATCGAACCGATTTGCCGGTACTTTTTCCCGGATGGCTCAATTATTGATGCTAGCGCGGATAGAGAAAAAATGATCGCCGCAATCGAAAAGTTTTCTCCTGCAGAAGTAGATGCTTATGAAAAATTCCTGAAGTATGCAGAACAAATTTATCATCTTACCGCAGAGATTTTTCTGTTCACCCCTATCCATGAAATCAAAAAATTAATCAGGTTACGTTATCTGCCACTGTTATTTAAAATTCATCGCATTGATTCTTTCCGTACAGTGCATCAGGGCGTTTGTCGTTTTTTTAAAGACCCTCGTTTAATTCAACTGTTTGACCGATATGCCACTTATAATGGCTCCAATCCTTTTCAAGCTCCAGCTACGCTTAATATTATTCCTTACGTTGAATACGGTTTGGGAAGCTACTATATTAAAGGTGGCATGTACCGACTTATAGATGCAATGGAGAAGGTAGCCAGGAGTTTGGGAGTGGAAATACAAACATCGGCGCGAGTAGAAGAAATTGTCTTGAGAGATAAAGGAGTCAATGGTGTATTAGTAAATGGAGAAATGATACTAGCAGATTATGTCCTGTGCGGCGCGGATGTTGTGGTGACATATAATTCGTTAATTGATGGTCTATCGGCTCGTCGCCAAAAATTAAATTGTCTGGAGCCTTCCCTTTCTGGGATGGCTTTCCTGTGGGGCGTGGGTAAGAAAAATCCGACATTGAAGCAGCATAATATCATTTTTTCCGCGGATTACGAACGGGAATTCGCAGAAATCTTCCAAGAACGTCGCCCTCCTGATGAGCCAACCATATATATCGCTATCACTAGCAAAGCTGACTCTGAACACGCTCCGGCGCATGGGGAAAACTGGTTTGTCTTGTTGAACATGCCCTATCTGGCAGAAGGGCAAACGTGGGAGATGGAAAAGGAGAGAATGCGAAATGTGGTGTTAGATAAACTTGAGGCAAGAGGAATTGAAGTTTCTAGCCATATTGAAAATGAAAAAATATACACTCCAGAGGATTTTTCTCATCTTTATGCCAGTAATCGCGGGAGTATTTATGGCATCTCTTCCAATAGCAGAAACATGGCGTTCAAACGGCCGGCAAATCGCAGCCGAGATATAAAGGGACTTTATTTTGCGGGCGGGAGTGTTCATCCCGGCGGCGGTATTCCCCTGGTGCTTTTATCGGGTAAGATGGCGGCCGAACTCATTGCGGAAACCGAAGGAATCAAAGTCAAAGATAAAAAACGATAGAGTTATGCTTATGAAGAACATTGTCATTATTGGTCCTGGGTTTGGAGGTTTAGCAGCGGCCATTCGTCTGCAAGCGCGCGGATTCCAGGTTACTATTCTGGAAAAAAATGGCAAAGTTGGTGGGCATGCGTACCAACTGGTTAAATCTGGTTACACGTTTGATATGGGACCTTCGCTTATCACGGCTCTGGATATCATTCAGAAGGTATTTCAAAGTGCTGGCAGACGTCTTGAGGATTACATTAATTTAATCAAACTGAATCCGTTCTATCGCATCTATTTTCATGATGGTTCGTCTCTAGATTACACGGATGATGCCGACCAGATGAAGGCACAGTTGGCCGCATTCAATCCGCGCGATGCTGCAAATTACGATAGCTTTATGGCGGCTTCCAGACGCATTTACGATGCTGTTATTACAGAAGGCTTGGGTTCTACACCTTTTATGGATGTGAAAACCATGTTCCAATTCATTCCACGCGCGTTGAAATTGAAGGCGCTTTATTCTACTTACCATTTTGTCAAACGTTATTTTAAAGACCCACGCAGTCGGTTCACTTTCTCTTTTCATCCTCTGTTTATTGGTGGCAACCCTTTCCGAGCGCCTGCTGTTTATCTGATGATTCCATATCTTGAAAAGATTGGTGGGGTTTGGTTCAGCAAGGGTGGGATGTATAACTTAGTTGGAGCATTGGAAAAATTATTGCGAGAATTGGGCGGTATGATTGAGACGCATGCGGAAGTGAAAGAAATTATAGTACGAAATGGTCATGCCGTGGGCGTCAGGACAAAAGAAGAATTGTATGAAGCAGATGCCGTCGTCTCCAACGCGGATTTGGCCCATACATACAAGGATTTAATTAAACCGGAACAGCGCCGCAAATGGTCGAATAAAAAAATCAGCCAAATGGCTTATTCTATGAGCGCACTTCTGCTCTATATTGGAGTACGCAAGCAGTATTCGAAATTGCGGCATCACACCCTGATTTTATCTGAGCGATATAAAAATTTAATCACAGATATTTTTGATAAAAAAATTCTCCCCGATGATTTTTCCATGTACCTGCATGTGCCCACCCGCACTGACCCATCCATGGCACCAGAGGGATGCGAAAGCATGTATGTGTTAATTCCGGTGGCTAATCTGGCCGGCAAAATTGACTGGAAACAGATGGCTCAACCCTATGCCGATAAGGTGCTTCACTTTTTGGAGAACGATTTCGGTTTGCAAGCCTTGCGCCAACATATTGAGGTGTTGGAGATTTTTACGCCGGAGGATTTCAAACGCAAGCAAAATGCCTATTTAGGGAGTGCCTGGGGCGTTGAGCCAAAACTCACGCAGACCGCTTATTTCCGTCCTCACAATCGCAGTGAGGACATTGCGCGATTGTATTTTGTGGGCGCTAGTACTCACCCAGGCGGCGGTTTGCCCGGCGTGCTACTCACAGCGGAAGTGACAGAACAGGTGATATTAAAGGATTTTGGCATGAAATAAAGGGATGGGCAAAGAATGATTGAAGCAAGGCATAAGCTTTGGGCGGACAAAGTTTTTTATCCCTATGTCAGGTGGCTTTTTAAGCGGCATTTTCATGCCATCCACCTTTTGGGTGAAATTCCCGACCTTCAAGCAGACCTACCGCTATTACTTCTGCCGAATCACAGTACCTGGTGGGATGGCTTCTTTGTCTATCTGCTTAACAAAAAATTATTTTCCCGTGTGGGTTACCTCATGATGCTCGAAGAACAACTCTCCAAATACCGCTTTTTTGCCCAAATAGGCGCTTACTCGGTAAACCCCAAATTACCCAAAAGTGTCTTGTCATCGCTCAACTATTCTGTTTCTTTGCTCAAAGGACAATCAAAACCGCAGCCAATGCTATGTCTATTTCCGCAAGGGGATTTGCAGCCTTGGGGTGTTCGACCACTCAATTATAAACGGGGACTTGAGTGGTTGTTACAAAAATATGCACAGCCAGTCAATATACTACCTTTGGCTATCCGAGTTGAATTTTTAGGTGAACAACGCCCGGAGGTTTTCTTTCTTTTGGGACAAAATTATCAGTTGAATCATAGCACTTTTCCGGGTATGAGTTGGTTGGAAAAAGGAGCAAATATTTTACTGGATGATTTGGCCATACGCATCGTACAAGGGGAAGAAGGGCAAATCTTGCTTCAGGGCTATCGTTCTGTCAACGAAGTATTTGATTCATTTGTAAAGACAATTAAACGTATGATAAAAATTGATAGGAGTTAGAATTGCTCATTTTTATGTATGTTATAATCGGCATCATTGCGGGAATTTTGTTTGTCGCCATATTTAACGCATTTACAGCGCCGATGCTTAAAAAGCGACTGCCGTTGCAAAATCATCCTTCGGTTTCCGTCCTTGTTCCGGCTCGCAATGAGGAAAGGAATATCGCCGCCTGTCTAGAAGGGTTAGTCGCGCAGAATTATAGTAATTGCGAGATTATTGTGTTAAATGATCATTCCGAAGACTGTACCGCAGAAATTGTAAAACAATTGAGTGAATCTAACTCGCAGATAAAACTCATAGAAGGAAAACCTCTACCGGCGGGTTGGACCGGAAAAAATTGGGCTTGTCATCAATTGAGTCAGAAAGCCAGCGGGGAAATTCTCATCTTTACCGATGCGGACAATCGTCATGCCATTGATGCTATTGCTAACACCGTCGGCTGGATACAAAAATTAAACTTGGGACTCTTTTCTGCTTTTCCACAACAAATTACTGTCACTTTACCGGAAAAGTTGGTAATCCCTGTCATCGATATGTTTGTCTATGCTGCTCTTCCGCTCTGGTTAACTTATTATGCGCGTTCGCCCTCACTTTCAGCAGCTAATGGGCAGTGGATTGCCTTCACGCGCGAGGCTTATCAGCGCATTGGCGGACATCAGGAAGTCCAAAATAAAATAGTAGAGGATGTAGAATTAAGTCGATTAGCCAAGCGAAAGGGCATTAAAATTCTGACATCCCCCGGAACCGGAGCGGTTTCAGGACACATGTATCACTCGTTTAGTGAGACATGGGAAGGGTTTTCTAAAAACTTATTTGGATTAATGGGTTATAAAACCATCCCATTCTTTGTCGTTCTTTTAGTCTTACTTTCTATTTGCGTACTGCCATATTTTCTAGTCTGGATATCCCCCTTTACAACTTTAGCCGCAATTGCCATCGCTTTAAATATCCTTCTGCGTTTGATTATGGTCTGCAAATATAAGCATCCCATTCTGACTAGCATCGTGTTACATCCGATTGCCATTGTTTTTACTGCGATGATTGGGTTGAATTCCTTCCTCTGCTATAAGCGCGGTCGGGTACAGTGGAAAGGAAGAGAAATTAATTTGCGTTGATGCATTTGGAGAAGGGATATGTCAACCTCAAAACGTTTCAAGGTCGATTTCTCGAAGCTGAAAATTGGAATGCTCTATTTTTTGCTAGGTGCAGGAGGGATTTGGCATATCCTGAATATTTTCCAAACGGCCATGAGGATTCTCGCCTCGCCGATGATTGTCGGCCTGACAGTTTGGATTTGGGGAGAATCCTGGCATTTATTTTCAAAGCAGGAAAAAATAAGTGAATCGAAATTAAAGCGCGGTTCATTAACTCGAAAAATCAAGTTTACCCAAAAACAGAAAAATAAATTTATTTTGTGGAGTTTATTGGTTTTTATCGGAAGTTTTGGGGTTGAGTTACTTGGTGTCCGAACCGGTCAAATTTTTGGAGTATACTTCTATGGGAAAACGCTGAAACCCTTTCTTTTTCAGGTACCAATTGCCATTGGATTTGCCTGGCTGGGAATGTTGATTTCCTCCATAACTATTACCCAAAAGGCATTAATGGAAAAATTTACCCAGAATGCCATTAAATCCGCGTTCTTTATATCCCTGCTGATGGTTATTTTTGATCTTTTCATGGAGCCTGCTGCAGTTAAATTGGAATATTGGCAATGGGTTGGAAATAAAATCCCGTTGCAAAATTATTTTGCCTGGTTCTTACTGAGTTTTCTTTTTTCTTATCTGGGATTACGCCTG
>JACKQG010007251.1_pt1 | contig 11274 bp, 7 predicted proteins | sample 8237621 | NCBI WGS metagenome assembly JACKQG01 (sample SAMN15677084, study PRJNA649215) | marine metagenome | biome: marine; feature: Black Sea; material: saline water; isolation source: suspended particulate matter (SPM) from the Black Sea western gyre | collected 2013-06-09/2013-06-10 | depth... | reverse complement strand
TCCAAGAAGCCAGTTTGAAAGGCTGGGAATATGCTTTTTCACATATAGATGAAACCATAGAACTTATTTTAGCAAAGTACAATACGCAAAATAAAAGCAAAGAAGCACTCTTGTATGAGGCTGAAGTTCTCAAGAGCTTGGCCTACGTCAATGACATCCCATTCGGTTCTCTCGATATTGAGAGAATCAAAGAGATTGCAAATATCTACAGACTGCTTGGGATGACCGCACAAACCAACAACAATCTTAAAGATGTTTTGTATCATAAAAAAACCCCTTTTGAAATTCTAAAAGCATTTCTAAGCTTAGAGCTTTTTCTCATCATAACCGGTATTATTCTTTTCTTTATCTTCTTAAGTTTATACAAACAGCAGATACTAAGAAAACAAAATGCCATACTTGAACAGTCAGTTTTAGAAAAAACAAAAGAGTTGCGGACTGCCAATGAAAATCTTGAAGAAAAAATAGCAAAACGCACAGAGGAACTTCTCTTTGCCACACGGGCAAAATCTGACTTTTTAGCAAATATGTCACATGAGATCCGCACTCCACTCAATGGAATCATGGGTTTTATAGATATATTGTATAAAAATGAAGAAAATCAACAAAAGCAAGAAAAGTTGGCGCTTATAAAAGAATCCAGCAATACATTGCTTAACATTATCAACGATATACTTGATTTTTCAAAAATCGAAAGCAATAAAATGACTATAGAGAAAGTTCCTCTTGAGATTAGACCTGTCTTTGAAAATATGGTGGCACTTTTCTTTGATAAAGCAAATGAGAGAAATGTCAGCTTAAAACTCTCTGTTGATTCCAATCTTCCTAAAAGCACTTTAGGTGATGCGACAAGAATAAAACAGGTGTTCTCAAACCTTCTCTCCAATGCCATCAAATTCTCTAAAGAAAATACAAGCGTCCTCATCAATATCAACTATCTTGCAAAAACAAACAAACTGTTTTGTGAAGTGATAGATCAGGGGATTGGGATTGAAGAAGATAAGCTAGAGAAAGTTTTCAACTGTTTTGAGCAAGCGAACAACAGCATCAGCCGCATTCACGGAGGCACAGGTTTAGGTCTCTCCATCACGAAAAAACTTCTTGAACTTATGGATGGAGAGATAGGTCTAGAATCTGCTGCCGGTCTTGGAAGCAGGTTTTATTTCACGCTCCAACTTTTTAATATAAGTAATTCAGAGAAACCGAAAAATGAAAAACAAGATTCTCTCAACACACATCAACTCCGAGCTCACATACTCATTGTTGAAGACAATAAAACAAACCAAATGCTTATTAAGATGCTTCTAGATGAGCATGAACTTAGTTATGATATAGCCAATGACGGTATCGAAGCTATTGAAGCACTCAAACATCACAGCTATGATCTTATACTCATGGATGAAAATATGCCAAACATGAGTGGTAAAGAGGCTACAAAAATTTTAAGAGAATCCCACTCTCCTCAAGAGTTGCCTATTATCGCGGTGACCGCAAATGCTCTCAAAGGGGACAGGGAAGGATTTCTTGAATGTGGCATGAATGATTATATATCCAAACCTATTGACGCTAAGGCATTGGAACAAATACTTTATAAGTATTTGTTAACAGATCACAACTGATTTTATCTCTGTCATCTCTTCAATCGCAAACCTTGGACCTTCACGTCCGACTCCACTTAACTTCACCCCGCCATAAGGTTGAATATCAAAACGCAGTGTCGGCATATCGTTAATCACAATCCCACCAGCATCAAGCTCTTCAATTGCACGTTGTGTGATTTTCAAATCATTGGTGAAGACTGAAAACTGTAAACCGTACGGTGAATTATTCATTCTAGGAAGTGCATCATCAAAGTCATCTACTTTCACCAAAGAAACTATAGGGGCAAAGACCTCTTCACACACTATAGCCATATCATCAGTCACGTTTGCCATAACACATGGATTGAACATTCTTCCATCACGGCTTGGAGGTAAAAGAGCGACTGCCCCCTCCTCTATAGCGCTTTGAACCCATCCCATAGCACGTTCTGCGGCTTCATCATCTATGAGCGGACCCATAAAGGTGTCTTCATTATAAGGTGAACCGACTACAAGTTTTTTCGTTTCTTCTGCCATTTTTGATGCAAACTCATCATAAATGTCTGCATTGACATAAATACGTTGCAGTGAAATACACACCTGACCGGAATTCACAAATGCCCCAAGAGAACAGCGGCTTGCTGCTAAATCTAAGTCTGCACTTTTATCAATATATGTCGCAGCATTCCCACCAAGCTCAAGTCCGACTTTTTTGATTCCCGCAGATTTTGTAATGATATTTCCAACTGGCACTGAACCGGTGAAGCTGATAACTCTTGGGATATCTGAACTAACCAATGTTCCGCCGACTTCAGCATCTCCATAAACAACCGAGAGTGCATCTTTGATAGCAAACTCACTTTCTATAAAAAGCTTCGCAAATTTGTATGCAGTGAGCGGAGCTTCCGGAGTCGGTTTTAGCACTACAGTGTTTCCGGCGACTAAAGCAGGTGCCAGTTTATGTGCAACAAGATTAAGAGGAAAATTAAAAGGGGTGATACAGGCAACAACACCGACTGGAACACGCGAAAAGTATGCAAGCGCTTTTTTACCGCTTGCCATTGCATCTGTGTTAATTGTCTCGCCGTGCATAGTGCGCATAGTCTCAGCGGAGAGGGTGACAGTTTCAATACATCTCTCCACTTCAACTCTTGCAAAAGTGATAGGCTTTCCAACCTCATCTGTGATAGTTTGTGCGATATCTTCTTTGTTTTCTTTGAGTTTATCTGCAACGTCAAGCAACCATGAACATCTTCGTGCGAGAGTGGAGGCTTTAGCACTTGTGCTTGCAGCTTGAGCAATCTTTAGAGCTTTTAGCGTATCCTCAGCATCACAAATAGGAGCAGTTGAGACAACTTCACCGTCATAAGGGCTTTTTCTCTCGCTTAGATTCTCTTTCGTAGCCTCTTTTGAGCCAAAAAATATTTTTGCATTCATTACATTCTCCAGATTATAGTGATGCAATTATAGCATTTTAAAACGAAGGCTAAAGCGTGATATTCTCAAGCAGGTGAATCTCTTTTGGAGTCACAACAACTGCATCAATCATAAAATCAACATCAAGAGCATTTTTTTTGAGGTGAACATGTACAGTTTTGATAAATTTATTTAATTTTGAGGGACTTATGTTTTGAATGGCAGACTCATAATCAAGTCCGCTTTTGACTTCGATAAAGTGAAGGACATTGTCTTTACTCGCAATAATATCCACTTCACCAAAACGGGAGTAAAAATTTCTCTCCACTATGGTGAAGCCATTGTCATAAAGAAAACTGCAGGCTTTGTCTTCTGCGATATTTCCTTTACTTCTGCTCATCTATGCGCTGATTATCTCAACTTGAATCGATTTAAAAGCAGCTGTCATGATAAGTTCATCACTTTTGTCGCCAAAGATATTGTTTAACTTTGAGTCCGCATAATGAAAGGTGGTGTAGAGTGTTTTTGGGCGCACTTTATCGGTGAATTTTATTTTAAGCGGATTTGTTTGTCCGTACTCCGTTTTTAAGATCACTTTCTCGCTTGTGAAATCTGCAGCATCATCTTCATGAACAAGCAACAAGTCCTCTGTATAACGTTTCATTAAACTTTCTGTATATTTTGTTTGTGCTGAATTGTTATAGTGGGCCAAAGCTCTTCCTGTTGTCAGGTGGTAACCCTTAAGTGCTTTGTTCATAATCTCTTCTATCATACCTCTAAGCTGGTATCCCTTATAACGGAAAGCTCCCAAACCGTCTTTTGTTCTAAAGTCAAGCTGGTGAAGAATCGGGGTGTCTTCTGTGTGCACCGGCCACTGCAGTCCACGTTTACGATGTTTTTCAAGTCTATGATAATCTGCACCGCTAAAACGTCTGTAAGCAGTTTCTTGCACATCCTTCCATACATCCTCAGAAGTTTGGTATGTTGGAGTTCCACCCATCTTCTCATCAAGTTGTTTTAAAACTTCCCAATCATCAGGTAAATCTGATTTCACCAAAGGTTGTGAGAGATGCAGTCTTCTCATTGCATTTATATAAACACCGGTTTTTTCGTACGCTGATTTCACCCCAATCACAATGTCTGCACGCTCAGCGATATCTGTCATAAAAAGCTCTTGAACAAATATTAGCTCCAATTCTTCAAATGCCTGTGTGATTTTATTGATATTTGGATGGATATGTGTTAAATCTTCACCGATGTTAAGAACCGCTTTTATACTCCCTTCTATCATTCCATCCACAAGCTGAGGCGTCATTAAACCCACCTCTTTTGGTGCTTGATAATCCGGTGCATAGTAAGGAAGCATACCAACATCACAGGCACCCTGCACATTTGTCTGACCACGAAGCGGCATCAGCCCTGCTCCGGGTTTTCCAACATTTCCTGTCATAAGTGCTAAATGAACTATAGCCATAACTGCGTAGGAGCCGTCTGTATGTTCCGTGATGCCAAGTCCCCAGAAGATCATGGACTTTTTCAAAGCATACTCGCGGGCAATTTTAGGAATCATTTTTGAAAGATACTCATAACCCTCTATATTTTCAAAATATTTAGGATTCGCTGTAGGATCTGCTAAAATATTTTCTTTAAACTCTTGAAAGTTTTTTGTTCTATCTGCTATGAAACTCTCATCATAAAGCTCTTCGTCGATAATAACATAGGCCATCATATTTAAAACAAGTAAATTTGCTTCATGAGGAATAACCGCTTTGTATTTTGAAAAACGGTGAAGTTTAATCTCTCTTACGTCAAATACAGCCAAGTTATCATGTTTTCTAGCAACATCCAGCATACGGTTTGCAACAATAGGATGTGCTTCTGTGGTGTTGGAACCCATTACAAGCATAAACTCACAATTGTAAATATCATCATAGGGATTTGTTGCAGCACCCTCACCGATAGTGAGTCTCATCCCCTTGAGTGATGGCGAATGACATACTCTCGCACAATTATCCACATGAGGTGAATTAAGTGTGTGGCGGGTGAACTTTTGAAAATAAAATGCACTCTCACATGAAGTCCGGGCCCCTCCAAGAGAACACACCGATTTTCTGCCGTACTTCACCTGAATCTCTTTGAGCTTCATAGCTGCCGCTGTGGTCGCACCATCTAAGTCAGTCTCATACCAAGTCTCATCCAAATCCACTAAAGTATCTGCGATTTTTTCTTTAATGTAGGCATTTTTTTCTAAGAAGCTTTTTCTGATACGGGGGATTCTAAGTCTTTCATCTGCATCTACAAAATCAAAACCGTATTTGCCTTTAATACATAAATTCCCCTGAGAAACCACTCCGTCTTTATGTGCAAAAATCTTTTTGATTTTATTTTCACTGACATCCACATTTGCTGCAATATCACAACCGACACCGCAATATGCGCATACACTGTCTATAGTTTTTATATTTTCATTTTCCATGTAAAATTCCTAGAATCAATTAGGAAATTTTACACTCTTTTGTCTTAAAAGGTTTAAAGACTTAGTTTATGCGCTAAGAATCTCCACTTGAATAGACTTAAACGCAGCAGTCATAATAAGCTCATCACTTTTATCGCCAAAAATATAATTTAGATTTGAATCAGCGTGGTGAAATGTTGTATAAAGAGTTTTTGGACGCACTTTATCTGTGAACTTCACCCTTAGCGGATTTGTTTGGCCATACTGAGTTTTCAGTATAACTTTCTCACTTGGAAAATCTGCTGCATCATCAACATGGGCGAGTAAAATATCCTCTTGATGGCGCTTCATCAATTTGTTCGTGTATTTAGTCTGTGCAGAGTTATTGTAGTGTGCCATAATACGTCCTGTTGTGAGATGATAGCCTTTAAGCTTGCTATTAACAATCTCTTCAATCATCCCTGATAGTTTATATCCATGGTATCGAAATGCACCGATTCCGTCTTGCGTTCTAAAATCTTCTCTGTGAAGCACAGGGGTGCCCTTCCCATCGTTGGTGATTGGCCATGAGATTCCCTGTTTCTCATTTGCCCGAAGCACTTCATAGGATGCACCGCTAAATCTATTTGTTGCAGTTTTACGGACATCCTCCCAAATATCTTCAGAACTCTCAAACTCATAACCTCCGCCCATCTTCTCATCAAGAAGTTTGATCACTTCCCAGTCATCAGGTAAATCAGATTGCACCAAAGGGGTTGAGAGGTGAACTTTTCTCATTGCATTTATGTAGATGCCCGTTTTCTCGTATGCTGATTTCACACCGACCACTATATCTGCACGTTTGGCGATGTCTGTCATAAACAACTCTTGCACAAAGATAAGCTCTAAGTTTGCAAATGCCTGTGTGAGTTTATTTATATTGGGATGGATATGTGTTAAATCTTCACCGATATTGAGAACCCCTTTAATCGTACCTTCGAGCATCCCATCAACCAACTGAGGTGTCATAAGCCCGACCTCTTTAGGCGCTTGATAATCCGGTGCATAATATGGAAGCATACCCATATCACAAGCACCTTGAACATTTGTCTGTCCTCTCAAAGGCATAACACCTGCCCCGTCTTTGCCTATGTTTCCAGTCATAAGTGCGAGGTGAACTATCGCCATAACTGCATAAGAACCATCCACATGTTCTGTGATTCCAAGTCCCCAAAGAATTAAAGATTTTTTACTTGCATATTCACGGGCGATTTCAGGAAGCATATCAGCCAAATATTCATAGCCTGTGATATCTCTGAAAAATTCTGGATTTGCATATGGGTCTTTTAAAATATTTTCTTTAAAATGCTCAAAGTTTTTCGTTCTGTTTTTGATAAAATCTTTATGATATAACTCTTCTGTGATGATTGTATACGCTATCATATTTAAAACAAGTAAGTTTGCTTCATGCGGAGTGACCACTTTATACTTTGAAAATTTATGCAGCTTAATGTCACGCACATCAAAACATGCTATCGGTGTGCCGTTTTGCGCAGCTTTAATCATACGGTTGCCTACAATCGGATGCGCCTCAGTGGTGTTGGAACCCATCACTATCATAAACTCTGTTTTATAAATATCATCAAAAGGGTTACTCGCCGCCCCTTCACCGATAGTGAGTCGCATCCCTTTAAGTGATGGTGAATGACACACTCTTGCACAGTTATCCACGTGTGGAGAATTCAGTGTGAAACGGGTGAATTTTTGGAAGTAATACGCAGACTCGCAAGAGCTTCGAGCCCCGCCAAGTGAACATACTGATTTTTCACCATACTTTGTTTGAATATCTTTTAACTTCATAGCACCGGCTGTTGTGGCACTCTCTAAATCTGTTTCACACCAAGTATCATCGAGTTCACTTAGGGACTCAGCTATCGCTTCTTTGATATGCGGATTTTTTTCTAAAAAACTTTTACGAATTCGCGGCTTCTTGATTCTCTCTTTGGAATCAACAAAATCAAATCCATAGCTCCCTTTAACACAAAGATTCCCCTCAGAAGTGGCCCCATCAGGATGTGCAAAAATCTTCTTTATTTTATTCTCTTTAACGTCAACATGAGCAGCGATATCACAACCGACTCCACAATATGCACATACACTGTCTATAGTTACGATATTTTCCATCAAAAATTCCTAGATTTAATTAATTGACGGAGTTTACAAGTTTTTCTCTTAAGAACCTTGGAAGTAAATTGAGTGCAGAAATGATTAAAAAAAATCTAAGTGGAAAAGCATAAACTCTTTTGTTTTTTTCTATCGCTTTAATGATTTTTTGCACACCCGCTTGAGTGCTTAAGAGAAACGGCATCTTAAAATTATTTTTATCAGTCATCTCGCTCACTATAAATCCCGGAAGTATATTTATAACTTTTATTCCATCTCTGTTGTATTTATAACGTAAGCCTTCAGCATAGGCATTCACTGCTCTTTTAGTTGAACTGTAGGCTTTGGATGTCGGCATAGAAATCAGTGAAGCAAGTGAAGAGATAAAAACAATTTTTCCAGATTTCTGCTCTTGAAATTTTGGAAGTAAAACCTCTAAAATAGCATGACTTGCAAGTACATTCACATCATATAGTTTTTTAAAATCACTGAATGAAGTAAGCTCCTCAGAGTGTCCTATAGATATTCCTGCATTGAGTATCACCATATCCACAAAACCTAAAATGGCTATCTTTTTTTGCAGTGTTTCAAACTCTGTAACATCCGCCACTATGATTTTTACATTTTTTGCATGAGGCTTGAGTTCTTCTTGAAGTGCTTTTAGTTTGTCTTCGCGGCGCGCAAGAAGAATGAGTGAGTTATCTTTTGTGGCATATTGACGTGCAAGTTCGGCACCTAAGCCGGAACTTGCACCAGTAATAAGTATCTTCACCGCTTATCTATACGATTCTAATCATTACGGGAGTGGAATTTACAAAATCAAGTGATTCTAATTCTTTAATCATATTTTGAATATCTTTTTCAACTGCTATATGCGTTGAAATAAGAAGATTTGCTGAATCACTTGTTGCAGGACGTTGTAACATTGTCTCAACAGAAATATTATTTTCTTCAAAAATTTTCGTAATTTTTGCTAGTACGCCTGCCTTATCTGAAACATTTATACGAAGATAATATTTTGATTCTATATTTGCAGTGGGTTTGAGTCTGAGGGCTTTACCTTCCATCGGTCTGTCAAATCCAAGCATCGGAGTGGACTTTCCGCTTCTTGCAATATCAATGATGTTGGCAACAACAGCAGAAGCTGTCGCATCTCCACCGGCACCTGGACCATAGTAGAGCGTTTCACCCACTTTATCCCCGACAACAGAGATAGCATTCATAACACCGTCTATTTTAGCAATCATCTCTTCTTGTTTAATAAGCGCTGCGTGAACACGAAGCTCAACCTCATTACCATCTTTTTTAGCGATTCCAAGAAGCTTCACCGCATAACCGAACTCTTTTGCAAACTGGATATCTTCTTGAGATACATTATCTATACCTTCGATTAAAATATCTTCAGGTTTTGCATCAATTCCATAAGCGATACTCGCTAGGATGAGAAGTTTATGCGCAGCATCAAATCCGCCTACATCAAATGTTGGATCCGCTTCCGCATACCCTAAATCCTGTGCTTCTTTTAAGATGTCATCATAAGCCACACCGTCATTTGTCATCTTTGTCATCATATAATTAGAAGTACCATTCATGATTCCAGTGATGGACTCTATATGATTTGCAGAAAGACCGTCACGAAGTGCATTGATGATTGGAATACCTCCGGCAACTGAAGCTTCGTATTCAAAGGCTATATCTTTTGCCAACTCTGCAAGTTCATAACGATGATATGCAAGGAGTGCTTTGTTGGCGGTTACAACTGCCTTGCCGCTGCTAAGTGCACGCTTAACAACTTCAAACGGCTCTTCAACGCCACCCATAAGCTCCACTACAATATCAATCTCAGGATCATTTAAAATATCATCCACATTATCTGTTAAAACGATATCTAAACCTCTGTCTTTATTTAGATTTTTAACCACACCGCTTTTAACTACGATGTCAGTTCCGGCACGGGCAGAAATCACATCAGCATTGTCTTTAAGTATTTGAGCTACACTTGTACCTACTGTTCCAACACCTATGATTCCAACTTTAATCATCTTGTTTATTCTCTTGAAACTGTTTTAAAAACACTTTTATATTTTTCGCAGCTTGACGTATACGATTATCATTTTCAATCAGAGCTATTCTTACATAATTTTCACCATGGGAACCAAATCCGATTCCAGGTGCCACAGCGACACCAGCCTCAACAAGCAAGCGTTTGGAAAATTCTAAAGAACCCAAATGTTCCACACATTCTGGAAGTTTTGCCCAGACAAACATGCTTGACTCATTCTTATTAATTTTCCAGCCTGCTCTTTCAAAGGCTTCCAACAACACTTCTTGACGATGATTGTATTTTTCAGTGATATCTCTAACACATTGCTGATCGCCATTGAGTGCGATAGTCGCAGCAACCTGAATAGGTGTGAACATACCATAATCCAACCAAGACTTAATCTTTTGAAGTGCTCCTATAAGCTTAGGGTTTCCTACAAAGAATCCAACACGCCAACCAGCCATATTATAAGACTTTGAAAGGGTGAAACTCTCAACTGCAACGTCTTTAGCACCCGGGACACTCATAATAGATGGAGTCACATAACCGTCAAAAGTGATATCCCCATAAGCAATATCTGAGATCACATAAAATCTCTTCTCTTTAGCCATTGCAACTAGACGTACATAAAATTCTTGTGTGACAGTCACCGTTGTCGGATTATGCGGGAAATTCACAAGCACATATTTTGGTTTTGGTGAAGTGTCTGCAAATACACGTTCCAAATCTACAAAGAACTGATCTTCATCAAGTCTGTAATGCTCATCAAATTTTATACCAAACTTTGCAACATTCCCCCCTGCCAAAATAAAAGAGTACTCATGAATAGGGTATGTGGGATCAGGCACAACAGCAACATCACCAGGATTGGTGACTGCATAGGCAAGGTGTGCATAACCCTCTTTAGAACCCATAGTTGCAACACATTCTGTCTCAGGATCAAGAATACAGTCATAACGTCTTTCGTACCAGTCTGCGATAGCCTTAAGCAATTTTGGGATACCTTTAGACACAGAGTAACCATGCGTTTTTGTTTTCTCTGCAGACTCCACCAATTTAGAGCGGATATGCTCAGGTGTATCGCCATCTGGATTTCCCATAGAAAAATCTATAACATCTGCACCGGCTCTACGCTCTTGCATTTTCAGCTCATTCACCTCTGCAAAAACATACTTTGGCAGTCTTTTCATTTTATCAAATTGAATTTCATCAAACATATTTATATCACTCCTTTCTTATCTTGAGCCACTCGGCTTCAATATTAAATTATCTTTTACATTTTTAAGTGTGTACATATCAGAGATTTTGATATATCTTGCACCTTTTGGCATAACAAGTAAAATACTTCTTGTTTTTTTATCTTTTTGTAAAACTTTCAACAGGTGAAGCTGCTGATCATAGTAGCTTATCTGAGGATACCAATCATCCCTGAATGAACTTCTTATTGAAAGATTTTGTATCGTTGCAATATTTAACCAGTGAGCATATAAAGATCTCTTAAGTATAAACTCTTCTCCGCTCACTAAACTGGGAATATTAAGATGCGCTTCACTCATATTAATACTGTATTCCCACTCTCCTGCTTTCTTTTTCAGCACGTCAATAACACTGCATCCGCTTTTAGCTAACTCTTCTTG
>JACKQG010007250.1_pt1 | contig 11274 bp, 11 predicted proteins | sample 8237621 | NCBI WGS metagenome assembly JACKQG01 (sample SAMN15677084, study PRJNA649215) | marine metagenome | biome: marine; feature: Black Sea; material: saline water; isolation source: suspended particulate matter (SPM) from the Black Sea western gyre | collected 2013-06-09/2013-06-10 | depth... | reverse complement strand
GTTACGCAGCCAGCGTTAGCTAAGATATCAGGTGCAACGAGAACGCCATTTGCTTCCAGGCTCATGTCGGCTGCGTCTGGGGTCGGGCCGTTAGCCCCTTCGCCCACACCCTTGGCTTTGATGTCTGCGGCATTAGCTGCGGTTCATTGGTTTTCAGTAGCTGCTGGACCTAAGACATCGCATTCTAGAGATAGCAATTGCTCGTTATCAATGTTAGATGTACCAGGGAAGCCCTCGAGTTTGCCTTTTTCTTGAAGCCAATCTAGAACCTTCGGCATGTCAAGCCCATCAGGGTTGTGAATGCCACCATACATGTCAGAAATCGCAATTACCTTGTGATTCATCTCATGTAAAAACTTGGCAGCTAATCCGCCAACGTTGCCCGAGCCTTGCACAACTACAGTGCAACCTTCGCTTGGCAAATTTTTGTACTTAAGAGATTCTCGTGCAATTATTGCAACCCCTAGACCTGTAGCCTCGTTGCGGCCTAGCGAACCGCCAAGGCCGATTGGTTTACCGGTTACAGCTGCAGTGCAAGTTGCGCGAGTGTGCATCGAGTATGTATCCATGAACCATGCCATGGTCTGCGCATTGGTATTCATGTCGGGAGCAGGGACGTCGCGCTCAGGGCCAATGATGTCGAGTAGGTTTGCTGTATAGCGGCGAGTAAGCCGCTCGAGCTCTCCTTGAGACATGCGGCGTGGATCGCATATGATGCCACCTTTACCGCCGCCAAACGGAACGTTGACCACTGCACATTTCCAGGTCATCCATGCAGATAGGGCACGCACCTCATCGAGATTTACTTCTGGTGAATAACGAATGCCGCCTTTAGCAGGACCACGCGCAATAGAGTGTTGTACACGATAGCCAGTAAAGACGCGTAGTGAGCCGTCGTCCATGCGTACTGGAATTGAAACAGCAAGTTCTTGAAATGGCTCGGCGAGAATTTTGTAAACGCCTGGCTCGACGGAGATAAGGTCTGAAGCCTTTTCTAGTCGCTTTTTCATTTGCAGGAACGGGTTTAGTTCGCTGTTGTCGTGATTTTCAGTTGCAGAATTTGCCATGTCGGCGTTTGCTTGGGAGTAATGGGCGGGGGGTGCAGCCCTGAATTTTACAAAGATTAAGTAGTTCTTCTTGCTTCAACAAGGGGGATTGTCGAAGATTACACTATGAGTTTGATGCGCGACCCAAAAAAGTACCAAAAAGACTTTTTGGCAACAGTGAGCCTTGACGAGGGGCGAGTACTTGCCTGTGTTAAAGACTCTGCTGTCTTGGAAAAATATGGCCTAGATACCCTTGAAGGGGCTATGAGCTTCGTAGGTGAAAAAATTGCTCGCGATGCCGGCCCGCGGGTTACTTACGAACTAGATACAGGCAACGAAGTTTGGTTTGTGAAAATCCATAAAAACATTGGCTGGCGATCACGATTGGCGTTGGTTGGCAAGCGCCTGGTAAGCCCAGGTCACCGAGAATGGGATTCAGCAAACATGTTGCGGCGCAGTGGTTTCGATGTTGTCGAGCCAGTTGCTTTCGGCGAATCAATAAACTTTTTCAGCTGTCCGCGCAAATCATTTATCGTCACCAGAGAAATTAAAGGACCTGCTCTCGATGTGTTGCTTGCAGATGGTTATCCAAAAGTAATTGGCCAAACTCCATCCGAGGTGCGCACGGTTGTAGTTGAAGATTTGGCAGGTATGATTAAGCGTTTTCATTCCGCTGGTTACTACCACAAAGATCTTTACTGTTGCCATTTAATTGTTACAGAAGATAAGTACGAAAAAGACCAACGCTGGGGGCGCCCGTATATGATCGATCTTGAACGTGTTGTTCGCGAACCCAATCCTAATAGTCGCTGGTTCGTCAAAGATTTAGCAGCACTAAATTTTTCAGCACCGAGTATTGTTAGCAACACCGATCGTTGGCGATTCTTGAAAAATTATTTTCCAGGTTTGCCTGTGTCGGCGCGTAAAAAATGGGCGCACGCTATTATTGCCAAAACCAATAAAATTGCTGCTCACACCCCTAAGTATTAATGATGAAAATTCATGAGGTTGCAGCGCGTGATGGACTGCAGAATGAAAAGGTAATTTTTAGTACAGACCAGAAAATGCGTCTGCTTAAGTTGTTGGCCCAATCCAAGCCTGATTCGCTTGAAGTTACTTCATTTGTGCGATCCGATCTTGTTCCGCAGTTTGCAGATGCCGCAGAACTTTGCAATCAATTGCGTGATGTTGAATGGCGCCAGGGCTTGCCTTTGGTTGGTTTAGTGATGAATATGCGCGGTTACGAAAGTTTTAGTGCAAGCGGTTTAGACGAAATAACTGCCGTCATGGGTGCTAATCAACAATTTTCGCGGGCTAACTCTGGCATGAGTGTCGAACGTGCAATAGCTGTTAATGGCGAAATAGTCGCTGCTGCACATGCCGATGGCACGCCGGTAAGAATGTACTTGTCAATGGCGTTCGGAGCCCCTGATTCCAAGGTTGAGAAAAACCTTGTAGATGAATTGATTGCTGCAAGTTCTGAAATGAATGTCGAGCGCATAGTTTTGTCTGACACAGTTGGGGTAGGACGTCCAGATCTTGTTAACGAGATTTTGGCAAGCGCCCGACGCTATGTGCCGTTAGAAAAAATTGGCTTGCACATGCATGACACATATGGCAATGCTCTTGAAAATTGCGCTGCCGCTTTAAGTTTGGGTGTTGAATATTTTGACTCATCCGCAGGCGGCACTGGCGGATGTCCTTTTGCTCCAGGTGCAAGTGGTAATCTTGCCACTGGCGCGTTATTTGATTTGGCTGTTCGTAGCGGTTGTGCTTCACCAGCTACATCCTTTGCGACAATTGATAATGCTAGTGACTTCTTGTCATCAGTGCTGAACAAACCCTTAGCGCGCGGCGCTAAACTATGCCCATGAGCGAATCTTCACTAGTTTCATTACTGTGCGATAATCATGTTGCACAAATTACTATCAATCGCCCTGATTCGCGCAATGCATTAAGTTTCCCAACTTTATTGCGTTTACGCGAAATCCTCGCAGAAATCGCACAAAGGCAAGATGTTTGGGCAGTAACAATTACTGGCGAAGGTGACAAAGCATTTTGTGCAGGCGCAGATTTGAAAGAACGCCGCGATATGAGCGAAGAGCAAGTTGTTGAATTTGTGCGTAATATTCGTGGCACTATGAATGATATTGCCAATCTGCCACAGCCGACAATTGCTATTATTAACGGCCATGCTTTTGGCGGTGGTTGCGAAATGGCAATCGCGTGTGATTTGCGAATAATGAATTCATCAGCATTAATCGGGCTCACCGAGACATCTTTGGCAATTATTCCTGGGGCAGGTGGCTGCGTGCGTCTGCCACGTATAGTCGGAGCAGCCAAGGCCAAAGAAATGATCTTGCTTGCAAAGCGCATGACGGCTTCCGAGGCTGCAGACTGCTCGTTGGTGAATGCTGTTGTCGATTCAGAACAGCTTGCTGCTGCGTCCCAAACGATGGTTGAGCAGCTGCTGGCAAATGGCCCTCTAGCATTGCAAGCAGCTAAGGCTGCCGTAGATCTTGGCATTGACTTGTCTATAGACGATGCACTCGAACAAGAGGCCGAATGTTATTCACGAATTATCCCGACTAGCGATCGCCTCGAGGCACTGGCTGCTTTTGCCGAAAAACGCAAGCCAGAATTCAAGGGTAAGTAGTTATTCGATACCAGCGCCAGTCATGTGGTAGACAGCAAAAGACGCAAGCCAGTGCTCGCCCATAAAGTTGCCACTGAACACATAACCAAGACCAGCTTGTAAATGTGTGTCGGCAGATGCACGCAATATTCGTTGCTGGTCGGGGTTGGCGTCGAGGGCTGAGGCAATTCCGGATAGTGTCCATGCACGCGATAAATTTAGGCCTGCAAGATGTACTAAGCGGCCATCGGTTACATCACTAACTGCCACAGGGGTTAGTAGGTTTTTGGCGCCACCAATTCCGAGCCGTGGCAAAAACTTATCTAACCAATCAATGAATTCGTCGTTCGGCATAACTTTGCGCATCAAGTTTGCCTCGTTAAGCGCCGAAGAGAAAAAGTCTTCACCAGAAGGTTCGTACTGCGCTGGGTAGTTAGTGTCATTGGCGTAATAGCTTCGTGAATGATGAAGTAATAAGGATTGCAATTTCTCGTTTTTTGTGCGCCGCGAATAGTCGAGGGCGAATGCAAGTGCAAAACTTGTGTCTGGATGAACGCCAGTGCGAATCGGGTGTTTTAAACGAGGCAAGTACGCATATATTCTTTGAACGATCACATCCTCTAGCGGGCGGATGTTTTCTCTCCATCGCTTGCCGTCTGAATCGCTAGTAAAAGAATCGAGTTCACCAGCAAGTTGCAGCAACCATGCCCAGCCATACATGCGCTCAAATCCGCGCGCGCTATCGAGGTTAAAGTATTCTGCTTCACCTAGCAATTTTTCAGTTGTAAAAGCAGAATTCAGGTAAATGCGGATGTCGGAGGCGACCACATTGCCAGGGTGCAACTTTAGCAGCCTAAGCAATAGCCAGTGGCTGTGCACAGCTGAATGCCAGTCAAAAGACCCCCAAAACACCGGGTGGCGCTGTGCAGGCGTAAGCAAATCGTCGGCACTTGTTAGCACATGCCCTGGCTTATTGGGAAAAGCCTGGGTCACTGCGCCTAATGCAAGACGTGCGAATTGTTCGACCTTATCAGCAGGTATTTCAGGCATTGAGGATGTTGGAGTAGGTGATGATTGCGCTAAGAATAGCAATAGAAAAGTGGTGCAGCTGAAAGCCATGCTGACAGTGTAGAGCATAGTTGCAGTAGATTGGATATACTACATCAATGAATTTCCTGAACGCAATCGTAATTGGCACAGTGCTAATATCGTGTTCAGCAACGCAAAAAAACATGTCAACTACTTCCGAACTAGCTACCTTTGCCGCAGGATGTTTCTGGGGTGTCGAGTCTGTATTTATGGATACCAACGGTGTTTTGTCAACCGAGGTCGGCTACACCGGAGGCCAGGCAGAAAACGTCACTTATAAAGAAGTTTGCTCGGGCGAAACCGGTCATGCCGAAGCTGTGAAAATAATTTTTGACCCAAGTGTGGTTAGTTACTCGCAACTTCTAGAAGTTTTTTTTAACAACCACGATGCAACTCAGCTAAATCGTCAAGGTCCTGATGTTGGTACTCAGTATCGCTCTGCAATTTTTGTGCATAACGAAGCGCAACGCCAGCAGGCACAAAGTTTTATTACTACTCTTGATAATAGTAAAAAATTACCGCGTGCAGTTACCACTGTTGTTGCAGATGCGGTCGAGTTCTTTCGTGCTGAAGAATACCACCAGCAATACAACCTCAAGAACGGGAAATCATGTTCAATTCAATAGACTGGCAACTTGTATGGGATTACGGTTCTGAAGTTATTTTGGCCCTGCTTCTTGTTATTTTCGGCCTTTTGGGGTCTAGCTGGGTACAGCGAATTGTGCGACGTGTCTGCACCAAAGCATCTCTCGACCAGACATTGGCTCGCTTCTTTGCAAAAATGTCACGCTGGGCAGTGCTTGGAATTACAGCAATGTTTGTGTTAGATACTTTTGGCATAGATGTAAGTAGTTTTGCTGTAGTCCTCGGTGCGATGGGCTTGGCCATTGGCATGGCCCTGCAGGGTACTTTGGGGCATTTTGCCTCAGGGGTTATGCTGCTAATTTTTCGGCCTTTCAAAGTCGGAGACAGCATCAACGTAGCTGGAGTAAGTGGTGTTGTGTTTGAGATCGACCTGTTTTCTACGGCGATAGATACACCAGACAATCGTCGTCTTATTGTTCCTAACTCAAATGTATTCGGTAAAACAATCGAGAACCTCAGTTATCACGATACACGTCGGGCGCAGATAGACATAGGAACTAGCTACGATGCTGACATCGAAAAGACGCGCGCCATCCTCGAGAATGTTATTGATTCTTGCGCGTATAAATTGTCAGATAAAAATGGGGCGGTTGTGCTAACAGCTCTTGGCGACTCAGCTGTTAATTGGAGTTTGCGTGTTTGGTGTAAGCGTTCCGAAATGGGTTCTTGCAAGCAAGATTTGATGCGTGATGTTAAGTCAGCGCTTGAAGTTGCTGATATCGACATGCCTTATCCGCAATTGCATATTCACAAGAGCTGATGCTGATTGCAAGCTCGCGCCACACTCATTGGTTATCGAATTCTTGGTTGGTGGCTGACAAGGTTGGTGGCGAAGCAGTTTTGATTGATAGTGGCGGGCCGTCCGCCGAGATTGACGGCTTTATTGCAGACAACCAACTGACTCTGCGACATGTCTTATGCACCCACCATCATTACGACCATGTGGCAAATAACGATCATTATTATCGAGCTTACAAGTGTGATATCTGCGCACATGCGAATGAAAGCAACTTGATTGATGGGGACGTCATCGAGCTCAATGATAAACAGGTTCTTAATTGCGGAGGCCTCGAAATTAGCTGTTTGCATATCCCGGGACATACCAGCGGGCAACTTGCATTTTATATCAACCAGCAGGCTTTATTTACCGGTGACACTTTGTTTGCCGGCTCGGTTGGTGGCACGATGGGGCCGGACAATACTAGTTTTGAGCAACTTCAACATTCTATTCTAGAAGTGCTATTTAGCTTGCCACCCCAAACCATTGTTTACCCAGGGCATATGCAGGCCACAACTTTAGGCGACGAGTTCGAGAACAATCCATTTGTTCGGGTATGGCGCGGTTTAGAGAAATGTCTTGCCCAAGACTGCACGGTTAATGGCCGGCATTCTAAGCTTTTGTTGCGCGCTGCCGACTACGACGGCGGTACAAAATGTTGGGTGCAAGACGAAAACGGACTGATGAATATCGTTGCCGGTTCGCAAGTAATATCTTAGAGGCTCAGTTTACGGTGCTTTGCCGAATTCGATTCAGGGCCCTCGCCAGCGTCAATGCGACGCTGCTCGTACCACTCGGCGTATTCAGAATAGTTGCCAAAGAAAAACTCAATTTCGCCATCGCCTTCGAAGGCCAAAATATGTGTACAAATTCGGTCTAAGAAATATCGGTCGTGGCTTACAATTAACATGCAGCCTGCGTAGTTTTCAATGGCCTCTTCAAGGACACGTGTCGTCGGCAAGTCTAGGTCGTTAGTTGGCTCGTCAAGAATTATTAAATTACCACCAACGCGCAACATTTTTGCGAGCTGCACGCGGTTACGCTGACCTCCAGAAAGGTTGCCTACGATTTTTTCTTGATCGGAGCCTTTGAAGTTGAAGCGTGATACGTAGGCGCGCGATTGAATTTCGCCCGAGCCAAAAGGTAAAAACTCGACACCACCAGAGATTTCTTCGAATACGGTGTTGTCGTCAGAGAGTTCTGAACGGCGCTGATCAACAAAACAGGCTTCAATTGTTGACCCCTGAATGATGTCACCAGAGTCGGCGTCTTCGAGGCCAACAATCATTTTCATTAGAGTCGTCTTGCCGGCTCCGTTTGGCCCAATTACCCCAATAATAGCCCCTGGAGGCATTTCAAAGCTTAGGTCTTTAACTAAGATTTGCTCGCCATAGGCTTTTTTAACTTTTATAAAGTCAATTACCTTATTGCCAAGACGCGGACCGGAAGGAATAGCTAAGTCAACAAGCTCGGGTTTGAGGTTTTGCTGATCTTCGACTAATTGGTCGTAACGGCTAAGGCGAGCTTTTGATTTTGTACCCTTTGCTTTTGTGTTCTTACGTACCCATTCAAGTTCGGATTTCAAACGCTTGCGGCGCTTTTCGTGTTGGCGGTCACTTGTTGCCAGTTCTTTTTCTTTGGCTTCGAGGTAGGTAGAGTAATTTCCTTTGTAAGGAGTAGCATGCCCGCGTTCAATCTCAAGCATCCAGTCGACAACGTTGTCTAAGAAGTAACGGTCGTGCGTTATTACCACCACTAGGCCGCCGTAGCCTGCAAGATGATGTTCGAGCCAAGCCGTGGTAGCTGCATCAAGGTGGTTAGTCGGCTCGTCAAGCAGCAAAATATCAGGAGACTCGAGCAGTGTTTTACACAAAGCAACCCGTCGTGCTTCTCCGCCAGATAACACGCCACACAAGCGGTCCATCGGTGGTAAATCGAGCGCTGTTGCTGAAATCTCGAGCAAACGATCGACTTCCCACATGTTGTGCATGTCGATTTCGATTTGCAGGCGATCAAATTCTTCGGACAATTTTTCTAGTTTGTCGCCGCTTGCATCGCCCATCAGCATGCAAATTTCGTTGTAGCGATCAGTTATAGCGTGCACATGGGCAACCGACTCGTCGAGCACATCTTTAACGGTTTTATCGGCTTCGAGTTCTGGTTCTTGTGAAACATAGCCAATTGACTTGCCATTCATTTGCAAGCGCTGACCTTCAAATTCATTGTCGGCACCAGCCAAAATGCGCAGCAAAGTGGTTTTGCCCGAACCATTAGCTCCGATCATTCCGATTTTTGCACCGCCATAAAACGAGAGGGTAATGTCGTGCAATATCTGAGTGCGATCATAAAACTTATTAAGCTTAATGACTTGCAGGACGAATTCTTTGGTGTTTTCAGCCATGGTCGACGCATATTCTACATAAGCTAAAACAACAGAGGGGCTTATACTTCAAAAAATGCGTCTTCGGTTTCTTGAATTTGGCTATCAATTTGGCTGCTGCTAATTAGAGGCAGGTCGACATTGCTGCCGGGACAAAAATCTAAAACCATTTTTTGGTAATCTTCTCTTGACGCCATCACCTCTTCCCAAAAAGGCCAGGTTCGACATTGTGTGGGTTTGCAGTGATGAATAGTGCACTTTTTGTTGACAAGAAAAATGCAATCGCCGTTTACAAACAGCAAATACCTTTTACCATCAGGGTTGCGCTTAGAATATTTTCGCGTGAATTCTGGCAATGAGAGGCGCAAATTGTCGGCAATTAGTTGCCGTTCTTGTTTATTTACGTAAACATAGGCAATATCGTCGCGCGCACTGCAGCATTTTGCGCATTGCGTGCATGAAAAAGCGACTCCGTTCTTCCACCAATTATCCATCTAGGGTATCCTTACAGTATGCAAGTTCCCTTTGAGGTTATGCTCGAGCGCGACCAATTGCAACAGGTGATAATAATTCGCACCAATGTTGCAGTAATCGGCCGTGGTCAAGATTGCGATATTCGCATTGACGACCCATTAGCATCTAGGCACCATTGCCGATTTGAAATTGTCGGCGACCAACTATTCGTCGTCGATGTCGATTCGCGTAATGGTAGTTGGGTAAGCGGCGAGCGTGTCAGCCGTCAAACATTTTTAACCGGAGATGTCTTGCGAATTGGTAGCACCACCTTGCAGCTTCATGGCGGGATAGATCAGCGCCTAGATTCAGTTGAGTCTACTCAAACCCAGCAGCTCTCGCGTGAGCAGCAGTCACTTAATACTCTAATGGTTACTGTTAGAAATATGCAGTTTGAATCGCGTGTCCCTCAGCTATCAGCGCTTGTAGTTGATGCGGCAATTAGCTTATGCAGGGCAGAAAGAGGGTTCTTGTTTTTGCTCGATAAAAATAAAGTAAGCTCTTCTTTGGCGAGAAATTTCGCACACGAAATTGTCGCTTCACCCGAAGAAAAATTTTCGCAAACTTTAATTGAACGGGCAATCCAGTCTAATAATCCAGTAATCGTCGAAGATGCTTCCGCCGACAGCAAGTTTTCCGGAGTAGAGTCCATCTCTGATCTAGGATTGCGTTCGGTGATAGCTGTGGCCTTGCGACACCAAGACAAGGTATTGGGTGTCCTGGCGATTGACCACCGACTCACTCGCGGCGCATTTGGCCCAGTTGAGAGTGAAATGTTGCAATCGCTGGCAATTATGTCGGCCCTGAATTTCGTCAACCTTAATCAGCGGCAACATCTAGTTGAATTACGCCGCAGAAATTTGTTTTTACAAAAACAAGAGGCTGCGGTTGAGGCTGTAGACCATGTCTTGCCACAGACAGAATTCCCCGGAATCGTGGGTAGTTCAGCTGCTATGAAAAAGCTTTTTTCAGAAATGGAAAAAATAATTAGCAGTGATGTCCCGGTAGTTATCGAGGGTGAAAGCGGTACAGGCAAAGAATTGGTTGCACGAGCCCTGCATTTTCAATCAGATAATTCGTCAGCACCATTTATTGTCGAGAACTGTGGGGCACTTTCAGAGTCATTGTTAGAGTCAGAGTTGTTCGGGCACGTCAAGGGTGCTTTCACCGGGGCAAGTCAAGATCGCAAGGGGCGTTTTGTTCAAGCAGATGGCGGCACTATATTCCTTGATGAAATAGCTGAAATGTCCGAGTCCATGCAAACCAGATTGTTGCGAGTTCTGCAAGAGGGTGAAGTCCGCCCGGTTGGCTCTGATGAAATAGTTAAAGTTAACGTTAGAGTAATTGCCGCTACTCATCAAAATCTATTGCAAAAAGTTCAGCGAGGCTCGTTTCGAGAAGATTTATATTACCGATTAAAGATAGTTGGTTTAAATGTGCCACCGTTGCGTGAACGCAAGGGCGACATCCCGCAGCTTGTTGAGTATTTAATGCATCAAGTGTCGAGCAATTCTGGACGCAGCCCACGTGTGTTTAGTGAAGACGCACTTGTCGCTTTGCAAGCTTATTCATGGCCTGGTAATATCCGCGAGTTGCGCAACGAAATTGAGCGCTTAAGTATTATCGATCGCGGCCAAGTCGAGGCAACAGATTTGTCAGAGATCGTGCTAGGCGCCGAAAGTTCTGAGAATTTACATTTTGACGAGCGGGCTACATTGCCTGAACGTGTTCGTGAAGTTGAAATACAAGCTATCCGGCAAGTAGTTACTCTCGAGGGCGGCAATCGTACTGCTGCAGCTCGCAGTCTCGGTGTCTCACGGTATGCCTTATTACGCAAAATAGAAAAGTACGCCATAGATATCCCTGATGAAGATTAATGGCTAATGACGCTTCGTACCAGATAAAAGAATTTTTGCCAGACAATTTGACGTTGGTGCGTTCGCTTGGTCGTTCACCCTTGTCCGAAGTTTTTTTGGTGCATGATAAAGACGATGTTTTTTTTGCACTTAAAGTGTTGCGAGCAAGCGTCGCTAAAGACCCGCGTGTTGTTGAACGCTGGAAGCGCGAAGCCCAAACCTTACTTGAGCTAGAGCACAGCAATTTGCTGAGATGCTTTGACACCTACACCATCGATGGCCGGCCTGCTTTGTTGCTTGAATATGTTTCCGGCTGTTCATTGCGCCACCCC
>JACKQG010007249.1_pt1 | contig 11276 bp, 10 predicted proteins | sample 8237621 | NCBI WGS metagenome assembly JACKQG01 (sample SAMN15677084, study PRJNA649215) | marine metagenome | biome: marine; feature: Black Sea; material: saline water; isolation source: suspended particulate matter (SPM) from the Black Sea western gyre | collected 2013-06-09/2013-06-10 | depth... | reverse complement strand
ACTGCCATCGCATCGGTCAGAGCCTGTCCCGAGAATCGGGAGACCAATGTTACCCGGAATATAAACTTTAATACTGAAAACTACCTAAGGTGTTTGAAGCAGTTACAGAACTCCTTAACGCTATGGTATATAACGCAAAAATATAACACACTGCAATAAAATAGTCAAGTGTTTTTTAGCCCAACCGTTGAGCAAGGTTATATGCTGTGTTCACAAGCAATTGTTCTGTTTCAGGGCGGAATTGGGCAGGTTGAAAATATCCCTTGTATGCTCCCACAGGCTCATATCCGCCCTCTGGATAAGATGCTGCTGTGCAAAGATAGCCGACATTTCCGTTGGCATATCCCACAACAAAGACGTTCCCATCAAGTTTTTCTTCAATTTGCAGACCGATTTCAAGGAATGGTTCGCCTGGGAGAGTCACCAGCCAAATTCCATTCAGTTTCATAACCTGAATTTCAATCTCTACTTCTGGTTTTAGTTCACCCGCTTCCAAACGTTTTAACATCATTTCTGCCCATTCGGCATTTTGTCCCGCTTCAATGGCTTCCCGCAATTCTGTCTCAGTGGGCAGTTCATGATATGGAATGCCGAACAGTTTCGATGCGACCGCGATGCCTGAAGCCGACTGAGTTTTGATGTTTTCGCAGATTTTCACAACCTCTGCCCCCAGACGTCTTCCGATTCGATCTAGTTCTGCCGGACTGCCAGCGCGAAATCGTCCCTCTTCAGTAACTAAATGAGGACGGATATTCCCACAACAGCCTTGTAAAAATAACGCCGTCGTTCCAGAATTATAAGCGTGTTCCACGAAACGTTGTGTTCTGCCTGGATAATCGCCGCTGATGTGTAAATTCGCTCCGCCGAATACCGTCGCGTGACAAACATAGTGCATCAGTAAAGCTAGCGGCGTGTCCGAACCAGCGTCTACACGCATGACTTTGACGCGACGGTCGACAACACCATCAGGGTTCGGTAACATCGGTGTTACCCCCGGCCCCGTCGTCAAGCGACGATTGACGTTAAAATCCATCTCGCCGATGCCGACACCAACTGTGACAGGCTGAAGTTCAGCAGAAGCCATGCGGACAACACCAGCAATCTTCTTTTCTAATTCTCTCACATAAGATTCATCAGTTGGGTCGCCGCCCAAATTCATCACTGCTGGACCGGCATGAGTATGAGACGCGGCGACCATTACGTTTTTGCCAAGGACATCGCTTGTTTGCTCAATATATTCGCGGATAGCCGTGATAGAAGCATATTCGAAACCTATCAAATCCGCAGTCACAATGGCTGCTTTCGTCTCAGAATCATCGAAAACTATCGCCTTGGCGTACAAATCATCATGAATTCCTACAGACGGCTTCCCCCGCGTGTAACCTTGAAGATAACACCCTACTGGCGGAGTTATGTTTACAGTTGCAACACCTGCTTTTAGTGATTTTGCAGACATAGAATTTTCCTCCGAGATGACTCGCCCATGTCACATTCGGATAAAAAAATGTGACATGGGCAAATTAAGCTAAGACAATTTTGAAGCTAGAATATTTATCCGACGCGCAAGCGGCCGAGAGCGTCACTGACTTTAGCTAGCTGAATAGCTACCTGGCTATATTCGTTTTTTGCACTATGGTGTTCCACGCTATAGTAACCTTCATAGCCAGCGTCCCACAGACTCTTGAGCTTTTCCATTAAGGGCCCTTCGCAGATATTCCAGGGAATATGTGTGTGACAAACATACGGCGCTACGAGTCGGTCAGCTTCGGTTGCCTCTTCAGGCGAACCAGCCCATCCGCCAATGTGACATGACACACCGAAACCCGGGTGGTCAACGGCTTCATATACCTTTTTCAAATTTGCCCATACGCCCTCCGGCCCCCAATGATTTTCTATGCCGATCTTGAATCCATAGTCATACGCCCATTGCGCGTATTCTGTATACCGCTTGACAATGTGGTCGAACTCCTCATTTGTCCAGGTATCACCTTGGCCACCTGCATCAATTCGCATGAATTTGGCACCCAAAACTTCTGCAACTTTTAGATGAGCCAGAGCATTTTGGTAGTTCTGTTCACGAGCTTCAGGTTCTGGCTCCCATACATGCGCACCATCCACGCATAGGTCTGCTAAAACCAGTTCACGCTCGTCCAGTCCGTCTCTCACCTTTTTCAAGAAATCCTCATCTGTGCTTGGTAGAAAGCCGCTCCAAATATCGGCCGCAGATAAGTGATAGCGATATTTGCACGTTTCCAGATATCCAAACACATCCATCTTGCCTTCAGCAAGCAAACCTCGAAACGAATAAGAAAGCACTGAAATGTTCATGTTTTTCCTCCAATCATAAATGTGATTTTTACAAAAACTATTTTGCAAATTGCCCTAAAATATTTTGCTATGCCTGCCAGGTGAAGTCTTTATCTAATGGGAAAATTGGGCGGCGCACACGTTGGAATGGCAGCATTTCCATCCGCAGGTCAGTGAAGCCTGGACTCAAAGCCATGATAGCTCTAGGCGCATTATCTCGTAACTGAGGAAATAGATAGCCCAACTTCACTACTACGATTTTACGCTTCAGCGCATCAATCCCCACTCGGTGAAAACTTTCCAATGTCGTAAATGCCTGCCGGGTTGATGTCAAAACAATATCCACACCTTCGACGCGTAGCACCGCTAACGACGGACCCTTTTCTTCTGATAGATTTGGCGAAAGATGAATTACCTTCCCGGTTACACTTAGAGGGCTGCCGTTTATTTTATCAAGCTTGCCTCCTATCTCGATCGTTAAAGAAACACCTTTACCCACCTCAACGCAACGCGCCACTGCTTCTGGGTCAGAGATGCCAGCAACTACGGCATCAGGCGCGCCCGCCTTTAGCAACCCCTCGACAAAAAGTGGAATATCCCCTGCTCCACCAGCCGTTATATTATCACCAGAATCCGAGATGAATACATTACTCTCAGGAGCTTTCAACGCTTTTGAAATTGCCTCATCCACGGATGCTGTCTCAACATCGGTTTTGAATTCTTCACGCTGTTTCCACACTGCTTCTCCTAATTGAGCCGCGCATTTTTGTGCCAGCTGCTTATCCCGTTCAGCCGTCACGATGACACTGTTCTCAGGAAATGTATTCGTCAAAATGCGGTAGACAAAATCTTTATGTTCAAAGACGTTAGCCACTCCATCTTGGTCTTTTCCATCCCAGAAAACGATGTTTTCACCGGCAGGGCGCGGCTCCCAATCCAAGAGGAGCTTGACCAAAGGTCCTTTTCGGATACCGAACCATCCCCGAACCCATGCGCCTTTAGGCAAGTTGAAAGCAACTGTATTGGCTTCCCGGTCAAATCGCACACCTGTAATGTCATACTCTTCGCCACCTGAAAATGTGGTCGGGTCGTAGACGGCGGTATTTCTCGATGCGTCCCTTGCTTCTATCGTGAAGAAGTACGCCTGGTCAGGAACGATGTTTCCATCGATGTCCTTGCCGTCCCAGATTAGCTTATGGGAACCAGCCTGCTGGAATTCATCTACGATTAAATTCTGGGCTAAATAGTGGTCGGGGTCATAAACTCTAACAGTTACATCGGCGTTTCTCGATAAAGCATACGACAACTGAACCCCATCTCCCTGCGCCGGATTAAACGACGGCTTCGAGACGGATACGTTTGTGATTTCTAATGCGCCTTGCGGCGTTTGTACTTTTTGCTCAACGGGAAGGGACGAAGCAGTTTGCTTCGCCACTACTTCCGTCGGTTGTACTTTGGAGGCACAGCCCCAATTCAGTAATGCGAGCGTGAATAATAGGGAAATGGTTATCCATCGAGAACTGTGAGATTGTTTTGTCATTGGATTTCTCCTTTCATTCTTGACCAAGTTGGATTTTTACATCCCCCTGGCATGTTGGTTAGCTGTCTTAAATGTTGACCCGTAATATCCATAATCCAAATTTGCATCGTGCCCGTTCGATTTGAGACAAAGGCTAAATGCTGGCTATCAGGAGACCAACATGGGTTAGCATCATAGGCGTTGTGATGGGTTAGTTGTACAACGTTTTTGGTCTGCAATTCCAAAAGCCAGATGTCCATATTACCGCTTTTGTCCGACGTAAAAGCGAGTTTTTTGCCATCGGGCGACCAATTGGCGTGAAAATTCGCAGAGTCATTTGCCAACATCCGTTTGGCGTTGCGTCCATCGGATTGGACTATCCAGAGATCTTGTATAATTTTGCCTGCGGGGCCGTAGATGGTCGATGAATAGATGATTTCCCGGCTATCTGGCGACCAAGTCGGATTGATTTGAATCTCCTTTTGAACAACAAGTTCGATTAGATGACTTCCATCAGCATTTATCAACCAAATCTCGCTGTCATCTTTATCAAAGAGAAAGGATACAAAGGCAATCCTTCTGCCATCGGGCGACCAAACGGGATGGGTATTATCCCTGCGCTTTTGTTCTTTGATGTTTAACGGCAGCGATTTCATCTGGGTTCCATCAGCGCGGATAGTCCATAGATTGCCATCACTGGGGGCAATGCCCACCTTACTGCTTGACAGTGGCAATCTTGTGACAGAGGCAAGTTGGCTCGGTGAATTACAATATGAAACCGCTATTTTAGCGATGAACGAGATGGGCTATGACGCCCTCAACATCGGCGAACAAGATCTATTTTTACCGCCTGACTACCTCCAGGAGACGGAACGAAAAGTAAGTTTTCGCATCCTTGCGACGAATATCTATGCCCAAGTGGTTGGACAACTAGGCCGGCGCTCTATGATGCAAACTTATCAATTGGGCGATATCACTCTCAAAATAGGAATAACAAGCATTTGCTCCCCCAAATTTGCCACCAAAGTAGAACAGGTTAATCCCTATATTGTCTTCGCCAAAGCTTTGGAAAGTTTGGAACCTATTCTAAAGGACTTGCGCAAACAAGTTGACCTGATTATTGTGCTGGCATCCGTTGAGCCAGAAGAAGCCGAGAAACTTGCCGAAGCTTTTCCCATCATTGACATCTTGATAGTAGCTCATGGCTCATTCCCTCCACTTGATAAGCCGACCAAGGTTGGTCAAACGATTATTCTCAATAGTAATACAGCCAGTAAATACTTGGGTCGATTAGATTTGACCTTTGACACGACCAAAAAGATTATCCATCAGCGCCACGAAATGATTCCTTTAACTGCTGACATTCCAAGTTCGACTGAAGTATTACAATTGCTCCAACGCCATGATGAGAAGCTCGACTCTCAAGATTTACTATCGATCGAAGCTGAACGGACTCGATTCCCTGGGGGCGGTACTTTCACCGGAAGTCAAGACTGCATTGAATGTCACCAGGAAGCAGTTGACCTCTGGGAAAAAAGCGCCCATGCCCGAGCTTACGCTCCGATTCGTCAGCACAAACGGGAGTATGATATCAGTTGTCTCAAATGTCACACAACTGGCTTCGGCTACATTGGCGGATTCCGTGGGAACGAACAGACCCCTCAATTTGCGATGGTGGGTTGTGAAGGATGCCATGGCGCCGGCAGTAATCACTTAATGAATAACTATCAAGACTATGGCGAAGTAACAGAGGCAAAATGTCAAAGCTGTCACGATGCTGAAAGCAGTCCTCAGTTTAATTACGAAACTGCTCTGAAGACAATTCAGCATTAAATTTACAGAAAACAGGCAAGAAAGCCCTTTGCATTCCAAAGTGGAGTTATTCTTCATTATTCATTATTCGTTCTTCATTCCACTCACCTGCCGCCTGGCTTTTAGATGAGCATACAGCGCATCAAAAACGATAAAACTTTTTTCAAAACACTCCTGTCCATCTTTGCTGATTAGAATTAACCCATTGATTACAGCACTTAACCCAATAGCTTCGTCAGTTACTTTTTTCTCCCACTTGTTGACTTCGACATCCCAAACTATCTTGTTTATATCCTCCAAAACAGAATTTTTTAGCTTGTACTTCTGCAATATCTTGCCGAAAGTAGCTGCTCGGGCATCCCGGCTCAGTTCACCTGTCGGAGTATCAAAAGGAATGCCTTCTTTAATGAACGTTCCATTGGGGAAAAATTGAAATTGAGCGTTTTTATCTACGAACCGTTTGATGAGCCACGCAGAAGCGCATTTGTCTAACTCCAAAGTCTCCCATGTGGAATACACTTGTCCTTCATTGATATTGGGATTCTCCTTTGCAATGGAATGTATAAAAAATATAAACGTTGCGATAATTATATTAACGAAGACCAGCAGAGGAATTATCCGCTTATGCTTGAGTTTTTTAACCATGTGTCCTCCTGAGAACAGAAAATGACATGAAAGAACATGAAAAAATCTGTCAAGTTTAATAGTAAGGTTTGAGCGAAATTTCCCTTTTGATTATAGAGAAACAGAAAAGCGGCAGCAACGTCACAAAAATCAAAATCAGACAAAGCGCTGCCAATAGACTATCTGGCCCATAATGGGCGACATTAAAAAGCAGAAGCGGCAATGTATCCAAGCCTGAAGGATACACCAGGACAGTTGTGCCAAGCTCACCCATAAGACAAATGACAGAGCCCATGCAGCAATCAAGCCAGGTTTCATTAGCGGCAGCAAGATACGAATTATCGTGTGTCGAAACGTCGCGCCTAAGTTTTCCGAAGCTTCCTCCAATGAAGGGTCGAGTTGCTTTAGGGTTGCTATAATCGGCTGATTGCCAAAAGGGATAAACCGCGCCACATAACCGAAAATGATAATCGGAAAACTGCCATAGATTAGCTGAAACAGCCCAGGGCGATTCCACAGTTGTATTAAACAGCGTCACACACGGGAAATAATTCAACGTTAACACAAAGATGACCCCAGGCAGCCCATAGATGCTGAAAAACGGTTCCTCAAGATGCAACAAACGCATCAGCCATAGGTTTAGACTACCTCGTTGACCCAATAGTTGAATCCAGGCGACGCCGGTAATATAAGAGGGCAAGAAGAAGGGAATCAGATAAACTTTTTTAAATACATTTCTGAAAGGAATATTCGTTCTGGCAATCAGAAAGGCGAAAGGAACCCCCAAAATAACGGAGAAAAAACTCACGCCCAAAGCTAAAGTAAAGCTGTTTTTGAGTAGGATTAATTGCCTGGAGTTCAATAATCCCTTGGAATAGCTCTCCAAAGAGAAGTGTCCTTCCGAAAACAGCGCTCCCACATACATTAATACAATCGGCAGCAGCGTGATTACGAAGAACAGTCCTACTGCAGTCCACAGGCTAAATGCTTTCTTTAGGGATATTATCATCTCAGAAATAAATCTTGCAAGTACGCTCCCGTCGTTTCCATTTGGTCTGCCACAGCTTCAAAATCCACCTCCATGGCTTTAATCTCAGAAAGAGAACGCACGTTATCGGGTTTTTTGACGCCTTTTCGAACCGGAATTTGAGCTGACCGAGAAAAAGCCAGCTTTTCCTCTATCTCTTTGGATAGAATATAGTCAATTAACTTTTTGGCGTTTTCTGGGTTTGGGCCGTTTGCTATATTTCCGACGCCCCTGAAGGCGGAAATATTGGTCTGCTCGTTGAATCAGGCAAAGCGACTATCACTGACCTGCGCGTTGCTGAAATCAAACCACTGGAAAGCGCAAAAGTGGGAGAGTAGATTCTTTTTGCATCGGATGGAAGTGAAGTTAAGCATTCGGGAATCGGATTTGGTTGGAGACTGATACGCCGAGTCGAATAACCCAGATTTGTGATACGAGAAGACTAAGAGATGCCCTCGAACGGTTTTGGATTCAAGCTAACCGTCTGACCATCAGATGAATCATCGCCTCGCTGGAGGAAGTCAAGAATTCATAATCTCTTCGCAAAGCATCTCGTGGCGAAAAATCAAGTGAAAATTGAGTTGACACGATGGGAAAATTTTGTTAGAGTTTAGGCTAAAGAATTCAGCAAGTGAAATCAGAACTAGATAAGGATTATTAAAAATATGGCCGAGCAAGCTTTAATGAAGGTTTTACAGATAACCCAGAAAGAACGGTTTGACTTTATCACCATGCCGGTACCTGAACCTGAAGCAAGGGAAGTTCGGATTAAACGCCTGGGGATAGTGACCTGCAACGCTTATGACCTCAATATCTACCAGGGCAACCCCTACCCCAATATCAATGGAACGTTGACTTTTCCCTATTCACCAGGCGGTCCAGGTCATGAGTGGGTCGGCATGGTGGATAAACTTGGTTCGGGCGCAACGCAACTTTCGATAGGTGATTGGGTCAGTCTGCCTGGTGGTAGGGGCGAAGGTCGTGGCATGTATCCGATGGGCTACGCCCCATATTCAGTCTGTAACGAAACACGTTTGATTCGGGTGCCAGCGGGTATAGATGTCGCCAAGCTTGCACCTTTCGAGATGGCGACGTGTATGGCGGCAAACATTATCGATCTGAAAGCAATAACAGCGATTGAGGGGAAGAGAGTAGCCGTCATCGGGCTTGGGCCCGCAGGGCTTATTGGCGCGCAGATGCTCAGAGCGGAAGGAGCAGCGGAGGTAATCGGACTGGAAATCGACGCGAGACGGCGACAGGATGCGGTTGCTTCAGGGCTGGTGGATTGGGCAATAGACCCGCTTGGAGACGATGGCAAAGATTTGCCATGCCGCCCATCAACTCCCATTGACACCAGCATAGATTGCGCTGGCAGGCCGGTTGCAATAGAATACCTGATGGACCACACCAAAAAGGTCGTCAGTTTATTCGCGGTGCAGCTTGGACCGTTCGAATTCAAGGGGGGCTCTATGGAGCGTCACGAGGGGCTTAATCTTCGTCGGCATCCCGGGCGCAATTTCAACTGCGGCGAATACACCGTTCAAGCAATCGCAGACGGCAAAATTGATCTGAGCCTTATAATCAGCCATAAGATGAGATTGGAAGATTATGATAAGGCTATGGAACTGATTAAGTCTCATCAAGCACTCAAAGTACTGTTCACGTTTGATGAAAGGGATTGGTAAGATTATTTTCCTACTTTTATGAGATTCGCAAGAAGGAGTATACAAATGGAAAAAGACACCAAGGTTTTGTTGTTGGTAGGTGGAGCGGATTATCATGACCAGCCAGAACATCGTCAGATACTTTCGGATTTTATCGGAGCAGAATTTAATTTAACCATGACTGATAACCTTGAAGTGCTGATACCAGGCACTCTGGATAACTATGACGTTATAGTGAACTATACCACCTTTGTCGAGCCTACCGAGGAACAAGTTGATGCATTATTGGATGCGGTCAAAGGTGGCAAGGGATTTGTAGGGATACATGGGGCCACCGCCAGCTTTTGGAATTCACCGGATTATCTTTTGATGATTGGCGGCAAATTCATTGCTCATGATGTGAACAAAGAGTTCCTGGTTCAGATTAGCGACGCCAGAGCAGTAGTTCCACACCCAATTACGAAAGGCGTAGATAACTTTACGATTCAGGATGAACTTTACATTATCGAAGGCGATATAACCCGTTGGGAAATCCTGGCGCGAGCAGAGGGGCATGCGGTTATTTTCAACAAGACATATGGCAAGGGTAGAGTTCATAATAATGCTCTCGGGCATGACGCTGGGGCGTTGAATCACCTCAGTTTCCAGAGATTGGTCAATAATGGCATCGCTTGGGCGGCTGGCTTGTAAATTTGAACATTAAATGGCGCTATATTTTGTGAGATATTTGTCACCCTCTCAAAAACGAGGGTTTTTAGGAGAATCTGCCTCACCTTTGAAAAATCCTTACAACCCTGCCATTTAGCCTCTCAAAACTATCTGTTGAAATCTCGTCTCCCCAAAGCTCGATTGAAGATAGGTTTTCGGACGACATTTATCTCTCAAAAAACAGCGACAAATAATTATCAAGTTTACAACGAAGTGCCTTCCTCACACATCAGTAATTTCTGAAATAGACCTTTTCGGGGGGATGTGCAAAAACCCCATTTTGCTCTCGTTTTGAAAGGAGGAAACCATGAAACTTCTGTTCTGGGTGACCATCACCCTATTCTTTTTGAGTGTTGAAGCCACAACTATCGCTGGAGAACTTTATCTGGCCTTCTGGAATGTGGAAAATCTCTTTGACACTCACGACCATCCTCTCGTACAACGCGACGAAGAATTTACGCCTGGCAGTGACAAGCAGTGGACCGAGGAGCGGTTGCAAACGAAACTCCAGAATCTGGCACGCGTCATTCGGGAGATGAACGATAACCGCGGCCCTGACATCCTCGGCGTGTGTGAGGTCGAGAATCGAACGATCATCGAGGCGTTATTAACAAAGCTTGGGTCGCTGGGACGAAACTACCAGATTATCCACCAAGATTCCCCCAGTGGGCGTGGCATCGATTGCGCCATCATCTATGATGACCAGACGGTGGAGCTCAACTCTTGCCGTTTTCTCTTCGTCGATGCGGGCAACACCCGGGACATTGTTGAAGCCGCGTTTTCGGTGGGGGAAACGCCGTTGTATGTCTTCGTGAACCACTGGCCCTCGAAACGAAATCCGGAGTCGGCGCGGATTGTGGCGGCCGAGACCTTGCGCCGTCGCATTGATGAGATTCTCGCCCAGGACAACAATGCGGCAATCGTTGTGCTGGGCGACCTGAACGATTCTCCCACTGCCGATTCCATATACAAACACCTGAACGCCTCAAAAGATGCACACCCGCTTCCACCCGGCGCCTTATTTAACACCACCTGGTCGTTGCACACCAATCCACAGCAGGGAACTTGCGTGTATGACAACAAATGGCAGGTCATCGACCAGATTATCATTTCGCCGGGGTTGCTTGATGAGGTCGGGTTGACCTGGAAACCGTCGTCAACTCAGGCGGTCCGGCACCAATACCAGCTTTTGGCACCGAAAGACAGCAACGACATCCCAAGACCCCGTCCCAGCTATCGGGAGGATAGCTTCGACCCGAAAGGGTTTTCCGATCACCTGCCGATATCATGCGTGATTCAATTCTGAGGTGGGAACAACGCTGTTGGCTGGCATCGAGACGTATCCGTTCTGGAGACGACCTCCTCGACCATCGGAAATCGCCTCTGGGCGTCGTTGGCAGAAAAACGTAACAACATCAAAAACTTATAAACTTGGGCGAGAAGACTCTCTTGCCTTCAAGGCAGAGGGATGAATCGCCCCCTTTAGCCTTCAGCTTTTAGCTTTTAGCCTTTGAAGCCCGACGCCCTTTAGGTGTAGGGCAAAATAGAGGGCAATTATCCCAATGGACATTGAAGCTTTCTTTAAAAGCAGTATAAGAAAGGTCATCCCAATTAC
>JACKQG010007248.1_pt1 | contig 11277 bp, 13 predicted proteins | sample 8237621 | NCBI WGS metagenome assembly JACKQG01 (sample SAMN15677084, study PRJNA649215) | marine metagenome | biome: marine; feature: Black Sea; material: saline water; isolation source: suspended particulate matter (SPM) from the Black Sea western gyre | collected 2013-06-09/2013-06-10 | depth... | reverse complement strand
CCGCGGTTTGACCGAAGAGCAAGCTACAGGGATGATCGTTCCGGGTTTCATTGACCCGCTGGTCAAAGAACTGCCCATGGAATACGCCATTGAGATGAACCGCCTTATCCAACTCCAGATGGAAGGTTCCATCGGATAAACGGAAAATAACATGACAACAAAGAAAGTTGTAACGAGAACAAAAAGAACCAGACGCCCAAAATTCGAGGGTTTCAGTTTCACCCGTGAGATGGTCACTACCGGAGATGGCAGCGGCGTATTCGGAGAGTTCCGCGCTAAAGCCTGGGATTCTTTCGAGAGTATGACTTATCCCACTACCAAGGATGAAGCCTGGCGACGCACGGATATCCTCGGTCTGCAGGATGATTTCGAGCTTCCCTTGCCCGGTGCATTTGAAGATTTACAGGCCATCCCCGAAAGGTTGTTAAAGCCTCTCGTCAGTGATCAACACGGTGGTCAGATTGTGCTGCTCCCCGGCGGGATTCAGAAAGACCTCAACCCAGAGCTCGCCCAAATGGGAGTTATCTTCACCGATCTGGAAACTGCCGCAAAAGAGCATCCCGCTGAATTAGGCAAAGCCTTGGGGCAGGTCGTCAAACCGGATGAAGGAAAATTTGCTGCGCTGGCCAGTTCTTTATCGCGTAATGGTGTATTTGTGTATGTACCGAAAGGTGTGCATGTCGAACAGCCTTTGCACAGTATCCTGTGGGCCGCGGGCAGTGGTTTAGCGCATTTCTCGCATTTGTTGGTCTGGGTGGAAGATGGCGCCTCGCTCACCTATGTCCACGAAGCTGCTTCCCCGAATGGAGAAACGCGACAAACTTTACATGGCGGTGTAGTTGAAATCCATGTGGGGGCCGGCGCTAATTTGCGCTTTGTCGAATTGCAATCTCTGGGTGACAATGTGTGGAATTTTACTCACGAGCGCGCCCGCGTCGAAAGCGATGGGAACATCGATTGGATCTTCGGTGCCATTGGTACAAAATTGACTAAGAATTTCTCAGACCTTGATCTCGTTGGCAAAGGCGCCAATGGCCGCATGTCCGGCTTCTATTTTACAGATGGTTCCCAACATTTAGATCACGATACACAGCAGAATCATATGGCCGCACATACAACCAGTGATCTGTTATTTAAGGGTGCCTTGAAAGAAGATAGTCGCTCGGTTTGGCAAGGTATGATCTATGTTGCCCCTGGCGCGCAGCAAACTGATGGCTATCAAGCCAATCGTAATTTGGTGTTGAGCAATAATGCTCGGGCTGACTCGATCCCTGGCCTCGAAATCATGGCTGATGATGTGCGTTGTACGCATGGCGCAACTGTTGGCAAGATCGACCCGGAACTGGTTTTTTACCTGCGCAGCCGTGGAATATCTACTGAGCAGGCCGAGCTTCTGGTTGTTGATGGGTTCTTCGACCCAATCATGCAGCGCATCCCCTTTGATGGTGTCCGAGAACGTTTTCACGAGGCAATTTTGGAGAAGATGGGGGCGCAATAACAATTTTTGTTATATAATATGAAATTTGTTATAGCGGAAATTACTAGTAGTTTTGGAGGTTGATTTGGCTGGATTACCTTTTTCCTCTCCCCCCGATACAAATCGTGAATACGAAGTCGGTGATGTGGTAGAAGTTTTGTGTGATCATGATAATGTTGAGAAAGAGCGCATCCGAGGTTGGCTCGAAGGTGTCGTAGTTCAAGTGGATGATAAGTTGGTCGCGGTTCAATTTCATGGAAATGTATACCTTACCAACGGTTGGATGGTTCCCGATCACGTTCTTTGGTGCCCAAAGGAAGCCACGAATATGCGCCACCCTAAGCGAACCCGTCGAGGGGTAAAGAAATAATCGAAGAATGTGGCTAAGCAGCCACATTCTTTCTATATACTGAAATATGACATTGAACGAGCAAAAATTGGCTGCACTTGATATCCAAAAGATCAGGGGTGATTTTCCTATCCTTAATCGCGAAGTTAGATCAGGTATTCCTTTAGTATATTTAGATTCGACTGCCACGAGCCAGAAACCTCTCCAAGTGTTGAGTGTTATGGATGATTATTATCGGAGATCAAATGCCAATATTCATCGTGGAATTCATGTTTTGGCAGAAGAGGCCACCGGAGCTTACGAATCGGCTCGTGAGAGGATTGCCGCTTTTATAGGCGCAGCTACGCCCAAAGAGGTGATCTACACCCGTAACACCACGGAATCGATCAACCTGGTCGCTCAAACCTGGGGACGTGCCAATCTCGAAAATGGGGATGTAGTCATTCTGACCGAGATGGAACACCACTCTAATCTCGTCCCCTGGCAAATCCTGGCTGCCGAACGAAATTTGCGCTTGGAGTTCATTTCCGTTACCCCAGATGGTTTGCTCGATCTTGAATCATATACTGAATTGCTGAAACTTGATCCTAAGATTGTGGCATTTACACACATGTCTAATGTGTTGGGAACCATCAATCCCGCACGCGAGATTATTCAAATGGCACACACTGTCGGTGCGTTGACCCTGGTCGATGCTGCTCAATCTGTGCCGCATATCCCTGTTGATGTTCAGGCATTGGATTGTGATTTCCTGGCCTTTTCAGGCCACAAGATGTGTGGTCCCACGGGTGTTGGTATTTTGTATGGTCGTCGGGAATTGTTGGAAGCGATGCCACCATTCTTGGGTGGCGGAGAAATGATCAAGCGTGTTGAGCTGCGATCCTTCCAGAACAATGAGCTTCCGCATAAATTCGAGGCAGGCACACCCGCAATTGCTGAGGCAATTGGCTTGGGCGCAGCTGTGGATTACCTCGCTGAGATTGGCATGGATGCCATTGAGCAGCACGAACAAGAGATCATTGCTTACGCTTTGGAACGTCTCGAAGAAATCCCAGGAGTGAAAGTATTTGGACCCGAAGCGCAATATAAAGGCGGCGTAGCAGCCTTTACTCTTCCAGAAGCCCACGCCCACGATATTTCCCAAATCTTAGATTCTGATGGCGTTGCAGTTCGAGCAGGACATCATTGTGCTATGCCTCTGCATAATAAATTTGGTATCACTGCAACAGCAAGAGCCAGTTTTTACTTATATAATACAGAGGAAGAAGTAAACAAACTGGTCGATGGGATTTATAAAGTAAAAAAGATTTTTGCCTGAGTAACTTGAACTTTGGCACTTCAAACTTCATATGGATGATCTTTACCGAGAACTCATTATTGATCGATATAAAAATCCCCAATTCCGCGGGGAGCTAGATCCTCACGATATCACCTTCGAGGATGATAACCCCTATTGTGGAGATCATATCCGTGTTGATGTCCGCCTCGATGAAAATAATATTGTCACAGAAGCTGTTTACAGCGGCGAAGGCTGTTCGATTTCACAAGCCTCTGCGGATTTGTTAATCGAGTCAATTCACGGGAAACCCCTCGATGAGGTGAAGGCACTGACCAAAGAGGATGTGCTTGAATTATTGGGCATTGAGTTGGGACCCGTACGGCTAAAGTGCGCTCTCTTATCTCTGAAAGTACTTAAAGCCGGAGCATATGGGCTGGGTGAAGCCAGCGACGATTTAGTGACCTAGGATGTATAATTACACGCAGATAGACCCAGATAAATGCGAATTTGTTGCTATTGCAGGTGTCGATGAAATCCCAAACGGTGAGCGTTTGTTTGTAGAGGTCGATCAAGAATTTATCGTTGTTTTCAACGTTGCTGGGAATTATTACGCCATTGCCGATCTTTGCTCCCACGATGATGGCCCATTGGGCGATGGCGAAATCGAGGAGTATGAAATCGCCTGTCCCCGTCACGGGGCGCGATTCGATGTCCGCTCAGGAGAAGCTCTCACGCTTCCCGCAGTTGAAGGGATTCCGGCATATCCGGTGAGAGTAATTGAAGACCAAATTGAAGTTGGGTTTCCGCTAGAATAAGTGGCACTGAGAGGGGGGCGGATACAAGGTCAGGTTTGATGTTTAATTACCAGGCTTTACTCATAGAAAGTTTTGTCAAAGAACTCAAAAATGCCTATCATCAGACATATAGCGCATTAGAGCCGCAATTTGCCAATGTTATTGAGTGGACTGGCCGATTGGCATTGGAGAACATTGCCAACTCAGATGCACTATATCACAATGTTGAACATACCATCCTTGTAACTTTGGTTGGTCAGGCTATCCTGAAGGGTAAGCATCTTTCAAGAGGGGGAGTGGCTCCCACCGATTGGTTGCATGTGATCATGGCAATCCTCTGTCATGATATTGGTTATGTCAGGGGCGTTTGTCAGGCTGATAGTCGAGGGGAATACGCCACCGGCATAGGGGAAGAAACTGTTCAACTACCCGATGATGGTACCGATGCAATTCTCACCCCTTATCACGTTGATCGCAGTATGCTTTTCGTGCGCGAGCGCTTTGGTTCTGGTAGATTAGAAGAGGCCGTTGATGCTGAATTAATAGCCTCGTACATAGAGCGCACACACTTTCCAGTGCCTGATGAACCAAAATACCAGGAAACTGGCGATTTTGCAGGCTTGGTGCGTGCGGCTGATTTCATCGGTCAATTAGGCGACACCAACTACTTGCGCAAGATCCCAGCCCTTTATTACGAATTCGAAGAAACGGGGGTCAATCAGCAGATTGGCTACAAAAGTCCTGGTCATATGCGTAGCAATTTTACGCGTTTTTACTGGGATGTTGTTTTTCCGTATCTAGGGGATGCACTGCGCTATCTTAATGTCACCCAGGAGGGTAAGTTGTGGGTGGCCAATCTTTATGCACACGTGCACGAAATCGAGCACGATTTGGGGCAGAACGGGATTTAGTTATTTCCAACCCACAGCATAAAAAGTTGGTACATAGAGCACTCGTTCGCCATTCTCACGGGAAGTCTTGTCAATTTCTTTAAAGACATTTAGGGATTCTGAATCCCTAAATGTCTTTTCTAAGTCTGATTCCAACACTGCCCATTCCAGATTAACTTCATCTTTTGACAACGCGCCCATCCATTGTGCCCCCAGGACCCCACTCTCAATATTGATTAGGCCAGCTTCATTGAAGAGCGCACTTAGTTTTCTCCCCATAAAGGGATCAGCACCTTGGGATCGGAGTGATTCGATTTGCCATTGGCCGATTTGCTCTAATTTTTGGGGGTAGTCAATACGACCGCCGTAATCTGGTTCGGCCAGGGCCACCACAGTACCACCAGGATTGGTCACGCGCACCATCTCGGCAAGCACCTTTTGGGGATCAGCTACCCACATCAGGGTGAAATGACATTGGGTGATATCGAATCTATCTTTTGGGAAGGGAAGTTGGTGTGCATCCCCCTGAGAGAGTAGTACACCATCCTTGGTTTGAGCCAACTCCAATCTCTCGTGCTGAATATCCACCCCAAAAATTTGCACATCGCTCAAGGAGTTCAATTCTCCTAAAAGCGCGCCTGTTCCACATCCCACATCTAAGATTTGTTCAGCTTCGGATAATCCAACACGAGGGTATAAGTAGCGGCGTAAATCTTGCGTCCAGCGCGCTTGTTGTTCGAACCGTTTGTGCCAATCGAGTGTGGATAGGGTCATTTCAAGAAGTTCGGTACAATTGGGTTATACAGGCATCATTGTACCAGTGAAGTAAATTCGATTGGCAAAGCGAAGGAACCTGAAATGAACTTATTTAGGTCAATGCGAGAACGGTTTGGAAACTTGTTCGGTGCCGTGATAGGCTCAATCGCCCTTTTAGGGTGTGGACTGCTATTTGCGTTGGTGTTTGCCCCTCAACAAAAACTGGAAGCGCGGCGCATTGAGCGTTTACCAATCATGGATGCGGAAACCGTGACCAGTGCAACTGATGGTGAGGAGATTTTAATAACCGGCAGGGTAGAGGGTGATGCATTGCCCGAAGTGCGAGAATTCATCGCTTATGCGTTAGAAGTGTGGAACGTGACGCCCGCCGACGCTGATGACCCGGATGATGAACCGAACGGTTCTTGGGAAGATGTCAAGACGATCTTGCCTGAATTAAAGCTGAATATGGGTGATGAAAAAGTGCCACTTCTCAGCGCAGAAAATGTAACCTTTGGCGGGGCGCTGCATGAAGAGATTGTTCGTAGTTCTGGAAATCTCTCTGCCGAGTCTGAAGGCGAGTGGCTGGCGGATGGCACACAACGCTATAAGGGCTTGTATTTTGGCGATCTGACAACAGTATTGGGTGTGAAGGCATCGATTGGTGGGGTAATCCCTGATGAGCTATTTGCCGGGGATCGTGTGACCTTTATTGAGAGCCAGCATGAAGCGGCTAAAGGCTTGTTGATCGCAGGGGTTTCGATGGTGGTATGTTCCCCCGTTGTGTTAGTTGGTGGTATTCTTTCTGCGATCTTTGGCCGGCGGCGGAGATAAAAAAGCCGCGCTCTTAATAAAAGAACGCGGCTACTGTTACTTGATAAGTTACACTAATTGATTATCTTATCCCAATCATCTTGCAGCAAATTCCCCAAAACCTGATTGACGCCTTGGGTGGGAAGTACATCCCCATCGGGCTCAACATATAGCCAGGCCCGTCCTGCTCCTTGAGGAGGTTCGTCTTCGGCTGTCTCTAAAGCGATGGGGTTGTGAGTGGAATAGGGCACGGGAACATCCCAAACCAAGGAAAGCCCAAACTCGGCAGCCAGATCAGCGGTGGTTTGCAGAATTTCGTTGAGATCAGGAGAACTTTCACTGAGCGAGAGGGCGTTGACGCCCATGTTGGCCAGTCGTTCAAGGAGAGCTGAGGCTGATGCCGCATTCTCTTGGGTAAGTGTCAGATGGACAGTGGTATGTAAATCCTGGGGCAAAACATTGTCAAGCGCGGCCCAGGCACTTTCGTCTTCGGGGTGCAGTAGGACCATCAAATGGTCGAGACCGGTTTGCAGCAAGGCATTGAGATAATCGTTATCAGCCAACTTGAGTCCATCGGTAAGCAGACCGGTGACCTGGCCGTTGGCCTCGGCGTGGGCGATCAGGTCGGGGAGATCGTTACGTAGCGTTGGTTCTCCACCAGTGAAGACGATGTGCGGAATGCCGATCTCCCAGGCTTTGTCGATGATCGTGCTCCACTCTTCTGTAGAGAGTTCGTGGTCGACGCGCTTGGTGGGGGCTGCATCGGGGTCTGCGCCCTCGGGGAGGCGGTATGTCAGGGCACAATCCAAACGATAGGGGGCAGTGATCTCTCCAGCATAGGGATCATCACGCTCGAAATCGAAGAAGGTGATCGGATCCAAATCCGGGATATCGATCATCGTCAGTAAGCGTTCCTTGAGATCCTTAAAGTCTTCTAGGGCTTGATTTTTTGAAACTTGGTAGCGGGTGGCAATCTGGCTAGCAGCGACATCATCTGGGGAATTCTGGACCAAGTGATAGGCGTATTCGGCCGCAGTCTGATTGAGATGCAGCACAGTAGATGCATTTACGATAAGCAAGCCACCGCCATCGGGTTCCAGTCGAAGATGCAGGCGATACGGGAAATCTGCATCAGGAGGTGCCTGATAGTGAAAGATTCCCACTGGCAACGGTTCTTTCTGGACGAACAAATTGCGAACGGCTTCTCGAATACTGGTCATGGTGGTCTCCTGATTCAGTGGTCAGTTGTCAGTGGTCGGTGGACAGTGACTAGCTGACCCATGCTATGGACGAAATCAAATAAATACTAACTCCTGATGCAATCAACCCTAATCCGGTTCCGGCGAGGGTGTCTAGAGGAAAGTGGACGCCCATGGCGATGCGTCCCAGGGTGACGATTAGAGCAATGATACTTGATCCAACGATAAATACAGGTGATAGGCCAAACACAAATGGGATTGTTAATGCCAGGAACCAGATGCGCATGGCATCGCCACTGGGGAAGGATGCGTCTTTGGGTTTACGAGGTTGCGCCATGATCGCATCGGGGATCAAAATATAAGGACGTGGACGTTTGAAAGTTCTTTTTATGCTCCACTCCACGATTGCAGCCGCGGCGAGAATGATTGCAACCATAATCCCAATTTGAAGATCGAAGAGCAGGAAGATTACAAGACAAACCAATGTTAAAGGTGTGCGGCCTAAATGCCAGATTACTTGAAAAACAGAATTTGCACGGCGCAGGCTTTTGTGCATAAAGCGGAAAATACGCGCATCGAGCAGAGCCAGTCTAGGGCTCATGTGCGCGATACCTAGAAGGAATAACAATACGCCCAAAAGAATTGTGAATTGTGAATTGACAATTGGCAATTGATAATTCATCATTCATAATTCTCCATTCACAATTAAATCCGGCCAGGCAGGGTAATACATCAACCACTGTTCAGGGGTCTTGCGAATGACTTCTTCGATCTGGGTGAGTACTGCCTCAGCATTTTTGCGAATCTCAACGTCTGGATCAGCATCTGGAATCATGGGGATCGGGTCCGAAACGTTAATGCGATATTCGTTGTTGCCTAAATATTGTGCAGCGGCGACCACCACAGGAACTTCCGCTGCTAGAGCCATGCGGATATGCCCCGCAGGAAGCGGGCTGGGATGACCGAAAAAGGTCAATTTATGGGCTTTCCTGCGGATTGGACGGTCAACCGCGGTGATCACTGCACCTCCCTGGCGCATATATTCAATCGCTTCTTGGTGAGTCTTTTCATCGCGAACGGGAGTGATTTCTAACCCTGTTGATGCCCTGATCTCATTTTGCAGTTCATAACCACCAGGGGGATTTCCATAGGTGAGTACTTTTCCGCGCAAGCCATGGTAAGCCAATGCCAGAAGGGCGATGTCAAAAGCGCTTATGTGGGGAGCAACAATGAAAGCACCGGGCGTGTCTGACTGACTGATTTTCAGTAGCTTTTCGATAGATGGAGTTAGTGGGCAAAGTTCTTTGATGCCCTCAGGATTCATCAAATTATGGTAGAGATCTACAAAGCAGTGTCCAGCATGGGCGAAGACAACGCATGTGATCTGGTCGAGTTCCTCTGGTGATAGGTTCTCTCCCCTCACAATTTGCTGGTTGGCGCGGATCGCTTTCGTCATTGTATTATCGCGTTTGGAAAGTTTGTTTGCTGCAAAATCTGCAATGCGATAACCAATGCTTGGGGGCAGGGTTCGTCCAATCCACAACCCCATGTTGACGCCGAAGCGGCTGTTAGTGATTGACTGAAAATCTAGTTTCATTATTCTCGTATAGCTTCTGTTGAAGACGGATTTTTTAAGAAGCGGTACCCTTCGATCAATACTGGTAATCCACGAGCGATGGTGAAGGTAATACTCAGCCAAGAGAGTATCAGGGCAGCAAAATGCACAGTTGATTCCCAATCAGATCCCGAAGTGCGCAATCCCAAATTGAGCGTCAGAAATGCGAAGGCAAACCCTTTGGCAATGCCATAGCTGTCGCGCATGAATCGCGATGAAACCAAGAAGCGACTAATAGGATGTCTGACTTGTTCGAAGGCTGCAAGACCATCTTTCATGCCAACGGCCCTCACAGCATCAACGGTGGTGCCTCGGGTGATCACAATGAGGGGGATGACAATTGGGATCAATCCAAGATGGGCAAAGACCACCCACAGAATGATCTCGAATGTGCGATCTGTGGCGATATCCAGCACGCTGCCCAATAAGCTCACCTCGCCGCGTGCCCGGGCGATCAAGCCGTCAAACATATCCATCAGAATGATGAAAACTATAAACGGCACACACCAAAATTGGAGAATGGCGTTGTTTGTATAAAGCAATGCTACATAAACGAATAGCAGAGGGAAACGAAGCAGGGTAATGAAATTTGCCATATTTTTTAGATAGAGATCAACTCAATGTTTTCAATTGGGATTATGGATGATGGGTCTGCTTCTAAAGCCAGAGGACATCCGCCGCCGCACTCGCCTAATACTGCACAATCTGCACAAGCATCGGGAATGTAATCTCTTTCTCGGATCGAGGTGGAAAGCGTGTGATTCCATATAGAGTCCCAAGGATCATCCAGAATATTGCCCAATTGTTGGTAATACGATTGACAGGGCAGTACGCCCCCATCAGGCTCCACGCACATATTGTAGAGGGCCGCGGTGCATCCTTTGACTCCAAGGTCGAACTGCATGGGGTCGAATTGACAGTATTGCGTCGGCGTGTACCAGATCAGGCGTTGTCCGTGGGCTTCAGTTTTCTGGCGCGCCAAATCGAGTAATGCAGGCAATTCACTTTCTCTTAGACCCGTACCAACCGACAACCCGCGCCCCGAGTAGATCAGGGCGTTCAACCCCACTGTTGGGACTCCTAAACCCGCCAAGAAATCGAGAGTTTCATTAAGAGAACTGTAATTATCTTGCAGCATGGTGGTGTTGGTCATCACGAAGAGTGGGCTGGCGAGTACATTGCGCAGACCCGCAATAGTTTGATTCCATGCACCGTGTTTTCCAACCATCTGGTCGTGGATTTGTGCGTCATGGGACTCAACCGTGATTTGGATGTGATCCAGGCCGGACTTTACGAGGGCTTCTACGAAATGGGGATCGCTTAGCCTCCGGGCATTGGTATTGACCCCAGTGATCTGGCCATTAGATTCCGCGTGGGCGATCAGCTCTGGAAGATCGTCTCGTAAGGTTGGTTCGCCTCCGGTGAAAACGATATGCGGGATGCTCAATTCCCAACAGCGGTCAATGATCTCCTTCCAAGTCTGAGTGGGCAATTCAGGATAATCGCGCGGGCGAGCATTGTAGCAGTGTGCACAATCGTCGTTGCAGCGATACGTCAGTGCCAGATCCATACGATAGGGAGCCATGGGACGGGCACTGAAGGGTGCAACGATTTCCAATTCGTCCAAGGTGCAGGCTAGGCAACCATCTGGGCGCAGGATTACTTCAAGATCGTTGAGAAAATGCGTATAGTCAAGTTGGGCCAGCTTCTTGGGTACATTGTAGGTGCGCTGAATCTGGCGGATGGCCTTTTCTCTGGAAATTTCTTCGAGGGTCAGGTATGCCATCAGCGTGGCCGTTGGGTTGAAATGCACCACCTGATTGGCGTTAACAATCAATGTGCCGTGTCCATCAGGATCGACGCGCAGATGGATGCGCGAGTGCTCTTCTGGAGTTTCACGGGTGAAGTGATGCAAACCAGGTGGCGGTAATGCTGTACTGACGGCTGATGGCTGACGGCTGACCGCAGATTGGAGATTTGTAATTAAAGATTGAATCCCGTTAATCATATTTTCTACCCACTAATCACCATTAACTACCCACTGATTATCGTCCACCACCTGCACAGGCACAGGCGCATCCAGCGCAAGCACAGGCGCAAGCACA
>JACKQG010000547.1_pt1 | contig 11277 bp, 7 predicted proteins | sample 8237621 | NCBI WGS metagenome assembly JACKQG01 (sample SAMN15677084, study PRJNA649215) | marine metagenome | biome: marine; feature: Black Sea; material: saline water; isolation source: suspended particulate matter (SPM) from the Black Sea western gyre | collected 2013-06-09/2013-06-10 | depth... | reverse complement strand
AAACCTCCCCACTTCCGTGGAAAAAGCGCGCGTATCGATCGGTTTGGTAATATAGCCGATTAGGCCTGCTACCAGTGCCTTTTCTTCGTCTCCTTTCATGGCATGGGCCGAGAGGGCAACAACCGGGATATCTTTTGTCTCATCGTCTTGCTTGAGGATACCCGCGGCTTCAATCCCGTCCATACCCGGTAGGCTGATGTCCATGAGAATGAGGTCGGGCAACTCCTCTCGCGCCAATTTCAGACCTTCTTCGGCTGTTTCAGCGGGAATTATCACATAACCTGCTAATTCAAGCAGGTCCGTAGCTAGTTCCCTGTTCATTTCATTGTCTTCCACCAGAAGTATTTTCTTGTTCATCACTCCTTCTCCCTTGCGCATCTTCGATGCGAGTTATGAATTAAGAATTATGAATTATGAGTTAAAAAACCTCTATCCACGGTTTTCCATCCCTTTCAATTCTTAACTCTTCATTCTTCATTCTTAATTCTTCACTCTTCACGTTTTACGCATCACGTTTCAGACCCCAATTCCTAAATCATAATTCTCATTTCAACGGGATCGAAAACGTGAAGGTACTTCCCTTGCCCTCGCCCTCGCTTTCGACCCAGATACGCCCCCCGTGCATCTCCACGAGTCTCCGGCACAGGGCCAGGCCCAACCCGGTTCCCTCATATTTGCGGCCATATGATGAGTCTAACTGCTTGAACTCGGAAAAGACCCTCTCCTGGTCTTCAGGATTTATACCGATCCCGGTGTCGGCCACGGAGAACTTGATTGCGGATTGCGGATTGCGGATTGCGGATTTTTCATCTTCCAATTCCGCATTCCGCAATCCGAAATCCGAAATGGCTTCCGCGTTTATGCGCACGGTGCCGCCGTCAGGTGAGAACTTTATGGCGTTATCTAATAGATTGTGCATAATCTGTTTGAGCTTTTGCTCATCGGCGCGGATGTCGAGGGTTTCGAGCTGATCAGGGATGTCACAGTCAAGCGTAATCCCGTGCCTCATGGCCTTCTCCTTAACCAGGACCAGGCTATTCTCAAGCAGATTCTTTATGTTCAACGAGGCGGGTTCCAATTCCATTTTGCCGGCCTCGACCTTGGAAAGATCTAAGATATCATTGATCAGGGAGAGCAGGCGCCGGCTGCTCGAGACGATATTGGCCATATACTTTTGCTGTTTCTCATTCAGCTTCCCAAAGGTCTGGTTTTGGAGGAGTTCTGAAAAGCCGATCATGGCGGTGAGGGGTGTCATCAGTTCATGGCGCATGTTCGTCAGAAACTCGCTCTTGGCCTGGTTGGCCGCCTCGGCCTCGATCTTGGCCTTTGTCAGTTCCCTGGTTCGTTCCGCCACTTTTGCCTCGACTTCCTCGTAGGCCTTCTGAAGGGCCTCCTGCCCCTTTATGCGCTCGGAGACGTCGCGGATGATGTTCAGCGTGGCGGGTTTGTCCTCCCACGAGGTCTTAACAGCATTGATTTCCATCCAGAGGATTTCCCCGTCCTTCTTCAACATCCTGAAGACATAGATATTAGGGACCTCGTTGCCCTCTAACCGTTTTGCGTGTCTCTCCAATATCATGGGCCGATCATCAGGATGAATCATCTCGACAAATGGAATGTTTTGGACCTCTTCCGGGGTATATTCGAGCAATTGGGTCAGCATGGGGTTGGCAAATTTGAAATACCCTTCCTGGGCGATTACAATGATATCATTGGAGTTTTCCACGATAGTCTTATACTTGACCTGGGATCCCCTCAGTTCTAAGGTCCTCTCTTTGAAATCCTTTTCCAATTCGAGGATTCTATTCTCCAGTTCTTTCTTTACAGGCCTCCTCCCTGTGTTCAATTCCCGTTTACTGAGGGCACTCTGAATGGTTCCTTTGAGCTCATCTATCTTAAAAGGCTTGAGAATATAATCGAATGCCCCATACTCCATTACCATCTTTTCCAGGCTTTCTAAATCTGCAAAGCCGGTAATAACCAGAATCTCGATGGTGTCATCGATCTCCTTTATCAGCCTAAGAGCCTCGATACCATCCATTATGGGCATTGCCTTGTCTAACAGGGCCAGATCAATCGGGTTGTTTTTTGCAATCTCAACGGCATCTGCTCCATTGGACGCCGTGTAACACCGGTAACCTTCAGACTCAGCTACGCGGACAAGAAGCTCCAAAACCACTTCATCGTCATCAGCAATCAGGATATTTTTTTGTGCCACGTTTCACTCCTCACTTTCTTCAGCTCCTTGAGCAGATCCTCTTTGCCGGAACTGGACTTGGAAGCGATGACCTGAACATGGCCTTCGAGTTCTTGCCGATCCTCTTCAGTCAGGTCTTTGGATGTAAAGATCAGGATCGGAAAATCGGCCATACCCGTATTTGCCCGCAACTGACGCAGTACTTCAAGCCCGTTCACTTGAGGCATCATCAAGTCGAGAATCATGACGTCGGGATGTTCCTTAAAGGCAAGATCGATTCCCTGTTTACCTCCATATGCCTCTAAGACGTTGAACCCCTCTTCCTGTAGCACATTACTCATCATCTCTACGATCTGGGGGTCATCATCAACGATCAGCACGGTCAAGGCTTTTACCTCTTTATCCGCTCTGACCGCTAGATTATGCAATACTTCAATGATTTTGTTCTTTTGCACGGGCTTGATCAGGTATCCCATTGCTCCCAGATTGAGACCAAATGGTCGGTTATCGACCACCGATGTGATGACTGTGGGGATATTCTCGGTCTCAGGTAAAGATTTCAGCGCTGCCAATACCTGCCAGCCATCTTTCCCGGGCAAAATGATGTCCAGGGCGATGGCGTACGGTTTCAGGTCCCTTGCCATTTGAATGGCCTGGTCCCCGTCAAAGGCCTGGGCCGTTGCATAGCCTCCCTCATCCAAATAGAGACAGATCAGTTCGCTCGCCTGATGGTCGTCTTCCACAACTAAAACCAGGGGCCTGGAATCGCCTAAGTGGCTGCGTGACGGGGCAGGCTTCGGGGGTTCGAGGTCTTTTGCCTGAACTGGTCCGGCGGACGCTCTCCCTTCAAGCCCGGCAACCTTATCTCCCAACGGTATCACAAACTTGAAGGTGCTCCCCTTGCCCTCTCCCTCGCTTTCAACCCAGATGCGGCCCCCGTGCAGCTCCACCAGTTTCCGGGTCAGGCCCAGACCCAGCCCGGTGCCTTCAAATTTGCGGTCGTAAGATGAGTCTAACTGCTCAAACTCATGAAAGACCCGGGCCTGGTCTTCGGGATTGATACCGATGCCGGTGTCGGCTACTGAGATCTCGATTGCGGAGCCTTCGATTTCGGATTGCGGATTTCGGATTGCGGAATTAGAAGAAGATGAAAAATCCGCATTCCGCATTCCGGAATCCGCAATCAGTTCCACGCTTACGCGCACGCCGCCGCCGTCGGGTGTGAACTTGATAGCGTTTGATAAAAGGTTGAACATAATCTGTTTCAACTTCCGTTCATCCGCACTGATTTCAAAGTCTGAAGGGAGATCCTCAGAGAAATCCAGGTCAAGCGTGATCTGATGGTTCATGGCTCTTTCCTTGATCATCATGAGGCTGGTTTCCAGCAGGGTCTTTATCTCAACCTTAGAGGGTTCCAATTCCATTTTGCCGGCCTCGACCTTGGAGAGATCTAAGATATCGTTGATCAGTTGCAGCAGGTGGCTGCTGCTGAAGAGGATATTAACAATGTATTTTCTCTGCTTTTCATTCAATGCTCCAAAGGTCTGGTCTTCGAGGACCTCGGAGAAGCCGATTATGGAATTGAGCGGGGTACGCAGTTCGTGGCTCATATTGGCCAGAAAGCTGGCCTTGGATCGGGTGGCGGCCTCGGCTGCGATCTTGGCCTTTCGCAGTTCTTTCTCTGCCTGCTTGCGAACGGTAATGTCCCTTATAACCCCGACCGTTCCGATAAAAATCTTATCTTCTGCATTCGGGTTGATTGCGTATAGCCCGGAGCTATTTACTTCACAGACCATCTGCTCCTCGCCTATGACCCCCAACAGACCGACGGCCACACCTTTCCTCCCCCTATGTGCCAGTCGTACCTCAAGGCCCAATGTTATCCTTTCTCCGGTCCTCCTTTCATCAAACAGCTTTGGGGCTGCCTCATCGCCGGTTATCTTGTTCGAGAATTTAGGCAGGACATCTGAACTGCTAACGGATTCAAGGTCAGCAGGTAAGATCAGCGTGCTGAAGTGCAACCCGAGAAGTTCCTTGGGGTCATAGCCTAATATATTTACGGCATCGTTTACAAAAATGATATTTCCGTCCGGATCAAGCCTGTATATGATGTCCGGGACGGTCTTGACGATCGTCTTGAACCGCTCTTCCGAGGCCTGAAGTTCATACATATTCTTCTCAAGCCGTTCGTTGAGTCTTTCCAGATCGTGCTGGGCCTCCACAAGATCACGATTTTTCTGAACCGCGTTTTCGTAAGTGGAAAGGAGGAGGGTCAGCATCTGAACACGCGTCGAGTGGATGACGTGACTTTTACCTTCAAAGGCAATTTCCAGCCCTTCTTCTGCTTCAACTTTTTTCTGAGAAAGAGGGACTTCAAGGATTGACCGGACTTTTGACAGCAGGTGTTCCTCGCTATATGGTTTTGTGAGATAGTAGTCTGCCCCTACTTCGAGTCCGCGTATAACATCCCTTGAATCCGACAAAGATGTAAGGAGCACAACCGGAATGTCCTTGAGGTGTTCCTCGGTCTTGATAGCCTGACACATCTCAAAACCGTCCATCACGCTCATCTTGATATCTGAGATAATAAGATCGGGTTTATCCTCTCCCACTGCATCAAGCCCTTTCTTACCGTCGACAGCCACCCTGACCCTATAACCGTTCTCCTCAAGAAAAACCCTCAATAGTACGGCCTGGGTCGGGCTGTCTTCCACAATCAGAATCTTTGCCGCCATGAAAACCTCCGGTTTTCAAATTATGAATTATGAGTTAAGAATTATAAGTTATTTTATTTCGCATCAGGGTTATTCCGCATTCCGCAATCCGAGATCCGCAATGGTCTGGGGCTGTATCCCTGCCAGGGTCTTTATCTTGGCCAGCAGATCTTCTTCCCAGGTATCATTCTCTCCCGCTCCGAAATCTATCGGTTTTGGTATCACTTCCATTGCTCCGGCCTTCATGGCTTCAAAGGCCACGTCGAGTTTTGAAGTGTGGGCGTGGCCCGTGACAATGACGATGGGAGTGGGTCGTTTAGCCATGATGAGCCGGGTGGCCTCCAGTCCGTTCATGTCAGGCATTTCAACGTCCATGGTGATGAGGTCCGGTTTTAACCGGACCGCCATTTCAACGGCCTGACGTCCGTCTGTCGCAAATCCCATTACCTGAATCTCAGGATCCTGTTCCAATAAATGCGAGAGCACTGCCCGCGCGGTCGGAGAATCGTCGACAATGAGTATTTTAATCATGGAAAACCCCTGTTTCAAATTATGAATTATGAATGAATAATTATGAGTTAAAAAAACCTCTATTCACGTTTCACTCTTCACTCTTAATTCTTCATTCTTAATTAAAGACGTCAGTCTTTTTGCAATATCCCCCAATGGAACCACTTCCCTTGCTGCGCCGAGTTTAATGGCCTCATTGGGCATACCGAAAACAATGCTTGTTACCTCGTCCTGGACGATGGTATGGCCACCGGCATCACGGAGGGTCTTGAGGCCGCGTGCACCGTCAGCGCCCATGCCGGTGAGCAATACCCCCACGGCCGTTGACCCGAAATGCCGGGCAACTGAATCAAAAAGAACCGTCACAGAAGGACGGTGGCCATCCGTCAGGGGAGAGCGTTGAGGCCGGGCAAGGCGCCCCGGAGCGACTATTAGATGGTGATCATCAGGGGCGACATAAACGTGGCCTGGTTGTAGGAGGAGACTCTCGTCGGCCACCCTGACCCGGAGATCGACCGTATCATTCAGCCAGCGGGCAAGACCCGTAACGAAGCCCGCACTTATATGCTGCACAACCACGACCGGCACAGAGAGTTTGTCAGGGAGTTGGCTCAGGATAGCCTGCAGGGCAGGCGGGCCTCCTGTGGAGGCGCCGATTGCGATGATCTTAATCGTCCCACTGGTTGATATGGGGCTTGATTTTTTTTGAGGCTTTGCCGGGATCTTCCCTTTTAGGGGTCCGCGTCTCCTTACCACCTTTACCCGGGCCATGGCCTTCACCTGGGCCCTGAGGTGATCAGCGTCCGCATATACCCCGGATTGGCTTATGGGCTTGCCCAAGACCATTAGAGCGCCGTGCTCGACGGCCTTGAAAGTAATCCCTAACTCCCGATCGGACTGAGTGGAGGTAAGCACCACAATAGGGCGAGGTGATTCGGCCATAATGTGTCGGATGGCCTGATAACCGTTCATCTCGGGCATACGAATGTCCATGGTGATAACATCAGGATTCAGTGTTTGACATAGCATAACGGCCTCTTTTCCGTTCTTTGCTTTGCCCACTACCTTCATTTCCGGGTCAACCTCAAGAATATTTTGGATCACCGTGCGCAATGTGGGGGAATCATCTACGACAAGAACTCGAATCACAGGAAAAACCTCCGGTTTTTCAAATTATGAATTAAGAATTATGAATTAAGAGTTGACAAACTCGTAAAAAGTCAGAAAACACCCGTTATTGTCATTCCCGCGAAAGCGAGAATCCAGGAAACTCAACCACTTGTGGACTCCCGCTTTCGCGGGAGTGACGGCCTTGGAGACTTTTTACATGGACGCCAAGAGTTAGTCTTATTTTCCTATTTTCTTTTTTTGGCGGTAATTAATATCGACGATAGAATCCTGATTATTTGATCGGTTTCATCATAAAGATCACGGATTCGATTTTCAGGAACAAGTTCAGCTTTTTTTATGAGCCGAATCCAATAAGCCGATTCACGAGCCTCTTTATTCGCTATGGACATCTTGGCGATGAAGTCGGCCTTGCTCTGGCCACCCTGAGCTTCGTGGACATTTGCGCCGATAGATGTCCCTGATCGCAATAACTGTTTCCCAATAATCCTGCCGACGTTGTCTTTTTCTAAGTCTCTATAAAGCCTGATGATTCGCAGTGAATACGCAATCGTGCGTTCAAGAATATCAGGTTTTTCACCTTTCCTGTCCTCACTCATTTTCTTCTCCCCTCACAGCCCATTCTTAATTCTTAATTCATAATTCTTAATTCGGCGTCAGCCGCCGCCGTTAGCCGATAAGCCGTTCAAGCGTCTCTAACAATTCCTTCTGGTCAAAGGTCTGTTTGGTTATGTAAGCGTCTGCCCCTGCCTCCAGGCCGCGGATCTTGTCGTGGCGTGAATCAAGGGAGGTAACCAGTACCACGGGCAGATCCTTAAACTGCTCCTCGCCCTTCACCTTTTCCGTAAAAACGAAGCCGTCCATTCGAGGCATATGGATATCGGCAACCACGGCGTCTATGGGCTCGCTCTGCACCAGTTCCCAGCCCTCCTCTCCGTTGGCCGCCACCAGCACCTGATACCCGGCATTCTCTAAGATATTTTTTTCCAGGGTCCTCGTGGTGATAGAATCGTCCACCACCAATACGCGCCGGCGAGTAATCTCCCTGACCTCTTCTGTCGACCTGGCAACCGCGGCCCGCCCTGTTTGACTCGACTTCAAGAGGTCAGCCACATTGAGGATCATGACCACCTCCCCGCCGCCCAGAATGGTAGCTCCGGCCACTTTGGGCACCCGGATCAATTGACGACCCATGCTCTTTATGACAACCTCCTGGGTGTCCCCCAGAGCTTCCACCTGGAATGCAACACGTTTTTCAGCCACGCCGAGTATGACCACCGGAATCATTTCATCGGACGTCCCGGTTGTATTCGGGCTCTCCATACCCAGCGACTCTGCCAGCAGAATTAGAGGGAGGGCACGACCGTTGGCTCGGATGGCCGGTTTTCCCTCGATCCTCCCCACATTGCTCATTTCCACCCGTAGGATACGCTCTACGTTCGTCGTGGGTATTGCCATTGTTTCACCGGCTGTTTCCACCAGGAGCACCTGGCTTGTGGCGAGGGTGAGAGGCAGGGTAAGAATGAAGGTTGTACCCCGTCCGGGTGTCGTATTTACATGGATCAGACCGTGTAACTCCTCTAAATTCTGCCGCACGACGTCAAGCCCCACACCGCGACCTGAGAGGTCTGTGACCTGGGTCTGGGTAGAAAGGCCGGAACGGAATATAAGTTCCGTGGCCTCCCCGTCGCTCAAACCGGCGGCCTCCTGCCCAGTCAAAAATCCCTGTTCCACGGCCGACCCCCTTACCCTTTTAAGATCGATCCCTGACCCGTCATCGGCAACCTCCAGGACGATGGTGCTCCCTTTCTGGACGGCCCGCAGAAAGATGGTCCCCTGGCGAGGCTTGCCCGCCTTCTCCCGGGTCACGGGTGACTCAATGCCATGGTCCACGGCGTTTCTTAGCAAATGAGTCAGGGGATCCTTCATGGCCTCCAGAGTGCGGCGGTCTACCTCGGAATCGGCGCCTTCGATCTCGAGGGTGATCTCCTTGCCCCGCTCCCTGGCCAGGTCCCGCACCATGCGGGGAAAGAGGTCAAAAAGGGTGGAAATGGGGAGCATTCGCACCCTGCGCACCCCGTCCTGCAGGTTATCAGTGAGAAGATTCAGGCGGTTGTAGTCACCGGAGAAACTGGTGGAGAGGTTGCTTATTTTTCCGTTCAGGGACTTCAGGTTCTCCTCGTTGGCCGCAAGAAAATCGAGAAGCGCGGCCGTGTTTGGTTCGTGGCCGTCTTGTCGCAAAAGGAAGTTGTAGTTGACACGCACCTGTCTCCAGGTTTTTTGCCAGCGAGAGAGCGTCTGTTCAATGGTTTGCATCTCTTTAAGGCGTTGTTCATTGGACATCCGGGCCACTAACAGTTCCCCCATACCGTCCATCAGTGTGTCTAACTTACCCGTGGTTACCCGGATGGTATCTTCGGATTGCGGAATACTTGATTGCTGGATTTTTGGTGTGGGTTGAGTCTCTGTCGCCTCTTCCTCCAGCGGTTCGGCCGGCTCAAGCGCTTTCCGGGTCTCCGGGCCTTTGGTATCCTCTAATCCTTTCAGATGCGGCTCTTCATCGGATCCCCGCTTCTCTTCCTCACCCCCCTTTGGTTTCTCCGATCTGCCCTCAATGGCATCCTTGAGCTTGTCCAGCAACTGATCACGCTCCTCTGCAGGGAGTTTATTACCTTTTAGGTGCGCGGCCATGGCTGTCTGCAGGCCATCCACGACAGGGAACATGGCATCGAGCAACTCCGGGGTGGGGGACAACTCCCCCCGCTGAAGGGCGCCTAAAATATCCTCTAAACGGTTAGAGATGGTTACGATATCCCGGAGGCCCACGGCCCTGGCCGACCCCTTCAGGTTGTGAGCGGTGCGGAAGAGGTCTTCGAGCAACTGGTCTCGCTCCTCTCCGGAGGGGCGCTTTTCCAGCGCCAGCAGGCCCTTGTTGAGTGTTCCAAGGTGTTCTTCCAACTCGGCCCTGAAGGTTGCCATAATCTCTTTCTTAAGATCTTCCGGAATTTTCATGACGCACCCCGTATTTATATTGAATATTCAATTCCCTTCCTCAATATTCAATCTTCATTATTCAATATCCAATTCTACAGCATCACGTTTCAATTCTTAACTCTTAATTCATAATTCATAATTCTTAATTCAGTTTATACTGCTTCACGATCTTGCTGATCTGCTCGGCCAGGGCATTGAGCCCGTGGACGGCCTTTTCAGTCTGCTTGGTCCCTGTCTCTGTCTGGACAGCAGCCTGGTCGATGCTCTTCATGGCCAAGCCCACCTGGTCCATACCGGCGAGCTGCTGTTTGGCGCTGGACGCAATCTGTTGGGCCGCCTCGGCGACCTTTTGGATGCGCTCGTTTATGGAGGTGAAGGCCTCCCCGGTGGTCCGGGCCAACTGCTGACCCGCCTCGGCCCGCTTGGTCCCCTCTTCGGTGACCATCACCGCAGTGTTGGTGGCCTTCTGGATCTCTCCAAGGATGTCCCGCACCTGGGCCGTGGCCTGTCGTGATTGCTCTGCCAAGGTCCGCACCTCGCCGGCCACCACGGCAAATCCCTTGCCGGCCTCTCCGGCCCTTGCCGCCTCAATGGCCGCGTTCAGGGCCAGCAGGTTGGACTGGTCGGCGATGTCATTTACGCTGGATATGATCTCGCCGATCTGCTGGGTCTGTTCGCTCAGGGCCAGGATGGTCTCGGCGATGTCCCCCACCTGTTCCTTGATGCTGTCCATCCCCTCCATGGTATCCTGTACCGCCTGAAGCCCCTTATCCGTCACGGCAGAGGATTCATCTATCATTTCCGAAACCATCCGCACCCGGTCATGGGATTGCTCCGCGGTCTGACGGACCTCCTGGACCGTGGCGCTGGTCTCGTTGACGGCCGCGGCCTGCTGGGTGACCGTGGCGGCCTGCTGGCTGGTGGTGGCGAGGATCTCGCTGGTGGCCGAGGAGATGTTGGCTGTGGCATCTCGCATCTGGGTGGCGAGTTCACGAAGGCCCGTGGTCATGGAGTTGAGGTTGTTACCGAGAACGCTCAGGTCGTCCTTTCCGGCAACCACGACCTGTCCGGTAAGGTCCCCAGCGCCCACCTTTTCCACAAACCCCACATAATCTTTTACCGTATTTTCCAGTTCCTCCTTGGCTTCTCGCTCCACTTCGGCCTTTTGTTCCAGATCACCCACCATCTGCTGCATGGAAGTGACAACCTTTTTGAAGCTATTATTGAGTATTCCTATTTCATTGGCAGGCGCTGCGATCTCCACTAAAGAAAGATCACCGCCCGCGATCCGCTGGGACCAGTCCGTCAGTTTTTTTACCGGCCCCACGATGCGTCTGGTTATGATCCCGGCCAGGAGAAGAACCAGGATGGTAGTGGCAATCAGCATCCCCACCACCAGCTTGAGCAACCTTTTTGCAGGGGCAAATGCCTCTGCCTCGCTAATCTCAGACAACATGACCCAGTGCTGGCCCAACTGTTCAATGCTTTCAACGTTACTGAAAACCCCCACCACCGGGACACCGCGACAATCGGGATAGATGCTGATTTCTATATTCTCCGGTTCGGACCCGCTCTGCTCCCCGGCGGCCTGTTCTGAGGAGAGTTCTTTGGCAGGCCGTTCCTTCTCCTCCTTTAACCAGTCGCGTGTTCCTTTGGTATCCACCTTTCTCTTGAGTACCGTGGATTCCTCCTGGAACCTGGAATCCGATCTCATGAGCAGATCACTTCCAACTA
>JACKQG010007247.1_pt1 | contig 11279 bp, 15 predicted proteins | sample 8237621 | NCBI WGS metagenome assembly JACKQG01 (sample SAMN15677084, study PRJNA649215) | marine metagenome | biome: marine; feature: Black Sea; material: saline water; isolation source: suspended particulate matter (SPM) from the Black Sea western gyre | collected 2013-06-09/2013-06-10 | depth... | reverse complement strand
ATTGCACGAAATGTCGGGGACAGGGAATCGCTTAACGGTCCGCAAAACCAGACGGGAAATTGAACTCAATGGATTGGGAGTAATGAACATGGTTTTGGACGAATTGGCCGATCGGCCAACCGCAGGAGCTCTGCAAGCCGCCGCAATTGATTTCCTGACCAAGGCGGTGCCGCAGGTGAAGAATGTCAACATTACCAAGCTGGTCCCGATTGACGAATACGAAGGGACCTGGGAGGTGGAAGCCGAGGTCTGGCACCCCAACGCGACCATCCAAGCGTTGGGTATCGAGACCCAGCGGCCCGTGTTGGATAAGACGCTGTACCTGGTCCGTCTGGACCGCCACTTGAACGTGCCGGCCTACGGGTTGAAGGACTCAGTTGCCTCGTCCGAATAGCGCCCTTGGCGGCTGTGCAGAAACAACTTCGTCCACAGTCCCCTCTCCCTCGGGGGAAGGGTCGGGTGAGGGACAGGAAGGCTGCGAAGTTGTTTCTGCACAGCCGCTTGGGACATCCATTCGCTGGAAGGATTGATCCGATGAAATTGAATTGTGTCTCCTGCGGCCACGCCGTAGACCTACGGAACAGCTACGACCATTACGAAGGGCAGGTCAAGTGTTTCGCTTGCGGGACACTGCTGAGCATCCGCACCGAAGACGGCCAGGTAAGATCCGTAGCGTACGCGTCAAGCACACCCCAGATCAGCAATTCCGCAACGCAGCAGGCAACCGCAGATTTCGCATAACACGGACGTTACCGCGTTGTGCTCGACCGGTTGCCCCTGCCACATGTCAAAAGGAGAACGTGGCGTGGCAAGCACATTGAACACCGTTGGAGCCGGGCTGTACCTCTATGGAATCACTTCGGCGAAAGCCGCGAGGTCCATCCGCGCCCATGGCGTGGAAGGCGGGACGGTCCAACCGCTTGTGGTGGGCTCGGTAGCCGCGATCGTGTCGCGGGTGGCGTCCGCGAGGATCCGCCCCCAGCGGTCGAATTTGGCCGCACACAATCAGATCCTCTCCGACCAGCAGGCCGTGTTGCCGGTCGCCTTTGGTACCGTCGTCGACAGCGAACAAGAGCTGTGCGACGTTTTGCACGACAACCACGACGCCCTGGTCGACCAGCTCCGCCGACTGAAGGGCAAGGTGGAGATATGTCTGAAGGTCTATTGGGAGACGCCTAACTTTTTCGAGTTCTTCGTGGCCAGCCACAAGGAACTGAAGCAGATGCGCGAGCGGCTTTTCGCTGGCGGGCGCCAGCCCAGCAGACGCGAGCAGATCGCGCTGGGCGAACTGTTCGCGTCGCTGCTCGAACAGGCACGCGAACGCCATACGGACAGGGTCACCAAAGCCCTGGCTCCCTACTGTGCCGACATCTGCACTGCGGACGTAGGCGACGAGAAGCTGATCATGAAGCTGGCGTGCCTGGTGGACGGGAACCGTCAGCGGCAATGGGAAAAAGGGGTAGAAAAAGCGGCTCGGCAATTCGACAACAACTACTGTTTCAAGTATGGCAACCCCACGGCCCCCTACAGTTTTACCGACATGGACCTGAAGTTGTGAGGATAGCAGCTATACCACCCGCGGTCAGCAACGGCCGGTAGGTCCCGCTTGCCGAGCGGGACCTTCTGTTGCCAGCCTTCGCGCTTGCCCAGATCCCGCTCGACAAGCGGGATCTGCCGATTCGGACAGACTTAGCCGCGGGCGATACACTTACCGCGGCGGTGGACACAACCGGGAAAAACACGGAGGGACGCTTTCCCATGGCATTTCTAATCGACGATCTCTTTCTCCTCCCTTTCAAGTCGATCTGTCAAGGCGTCAAAGAGGCGGCCGAGCAGGATTTGGAGAACCAAGCAAACGAGGCCATGGCCAGTCTGACTCAACTCCACCTGCAACTCGAATCGCAAGAGATTAGCGAGGGAGAATTCGACGAGAGGGAGACCGCGCTCCTCTTGCGACTCGAGAATATCCAGACGATTCTTCACCCCGAGCCCAAACTAACCAAACGCGAACGTCTCGAGAAGCATTTTCCTGAGGCGTTTGAAGAAGAACCAAGTGAATCACCGGCACAGAGCAAGCGGAGACCAGCCGACAGTTGGGGGACACGCTTTTCATAATTCACGTTGGACGTTCGCTCCAGTCCAGCGACAGTTAGTCATGGCGAAGGGAAGTGCCGTGAGAAAACCAAAGCCGACAAGGCCTGATTTGAACGGCGCCTCCGACATCACGTCGTCGGACGACGAGTCGCTGGTCGAACTGCTGGACCGCCTGCTCCACGCAGGTGTGGTGCTGTGCGGTGACGTGACAATCTCGGTGGCCGATGTCGAATTGGTCTTCCTGCGTCTCCAACTGGTGCTCTCTTCGATAGAAACGGCGCGCGAAGTTGGGTGGTACCGCCCCGGGCAGCCCGCGGCGCAGGCGCCAATAGCCACATCAAGGTCTTCACAAGCGACAGACAAAGGGGAGTGCGCATGAATGATGCGGCAAAGTGGCTGATCAGGGATGACGATGCTCTGCCGCTAGGTTCGCGTGTTGTGGCCCGGTCTTCCGACCGGGTCACAACGCCTGACCGAACGTCTCCACGTAGCGACGACACATCCTACGCTTCTTCGGCACAGAGACCTCCGGCCCCAGGAAGTGGCAGGGTCGGGAGACCCTGCCACAACGAAACCCTGAAGGATCTGCCGTCACACATCAAACTAGACCCCGAGAACGTCCGTAATGGGTTGGCCCAACTTGTACTCGCCCTTGTGGAGGCGTTGCGCGAGTTGATGGAGCGGCAGGCCCTGCGGCGAATCGACGCCGGCTCGCTCACCGACCAAGAAATCGGGCGAGTTGGTGAGACCTTCTGCCGGCTGGCGGAAGAAATCGAGAGGCTTAAGCAACACTTTGGCTTCAGCGACGACGATCTCAACCTCGACTTGGGGCCGTTGGGCAGGTTGCGCAGTTAGCAAGAGAAGAGGAATCCATGGCCCAAGTCCAAACGATGACCCACGCAACCCGAGGCGATTCGCTGGCCGACATCTTGGAGCGCGTGCTGAACACGGGCGTGGTGATCGCCGGTGACGTCAAGATCAAGATTGCGGATGTTGAACTGCTAAGTATTCAAATCCGCCTGGTGGTTTGCTCGGTGGACAAAGCAAAAGAACTTGGCATACGGTGGTGGTGGCAGGAACCGGAACTGGCGCCGCCTGCAACGGGCGAACTCCCAGAATCCTGCCAGCATTTTGCACCCATAACTGTTGCTCCCCCTAGCACTCCGTGGGAACAAGAGCAATGTGTCGCAGAGAAAGCGACGGCAGCCCTGCAACGGAAGTGAGGCAAGCGGACGAAGAAAGCACGCCAGTAGGTTGGACATTCTTGTCCGATCGATCCCGGACGGTCGGCGTATCTTCTGAATCGTTAGCATCGAATAGTAATCCCGAAGGGATGGTCTATTGGCAAGCAACTTGCGTGCCCACTGGGCTTCTCGATAGCGGCGAAAAAGTCGCCGGCATTATGCGACTTTTTCGCAATTGATATTCCAGGCAATGGGGTTACATTTCTGCATTCAATGGACTCCCGCAAGTCGGGATTTCTCGATGAGTCGTGGCGAGCGTCTATCGCGTCTCGCGGGAGGGCTTAGCGACTTCGGGCTGGACCCCTGATCTTCCTTTCTGCATGGAGGCGAGGCGATGTCTCTCCAGACCTTGGACTCGTACGAGGTCCTTCAGAGTGCAATGGACAGCTTGAGGAGCAGGCTCGGTACTGGGGTCAACGATGTGTCGTGCGACTACCGCAATTCCGTCTTGTACCTCTGTGGCTGGTGCAACACCTTCTACCAAAAGCAACTAGCACAAGAGGCAGTCCGATCGGTCGATGGCGTTTTGCAGGTCGTTAACCGAATCCAAGTCGTCGCCAGGGCGAAATAGTCGCAGGTGGAAATTCTCTCGCATCGTCTCAATGGGCGAGGTTTGTGACCTACGTTTGCGCAGCCAAGGGACTCTGCAAACGAAGGCACACCGTCGAGTTGTGAATCGACGGTTCTTCTCGTGAAGTTGAGACTACAACGATGCCTGCCGAAATGATCTTCTGCTGTGTCGGTGACACCATGATTTCTGAAGCCGAATTGTGTCAAAAACTGGCTGACGGATTGGGAATACCCCACAGCGACATACATCTCGAAGGTGAGCGACGGTTTGTGCTGGGCGAGACCGGTATTGCGGTGTCGTTGGTTGTCGATGAAAACCACAATCCAATGGTTGCGACGGCAGATATTTCAATCAACTCCAAGGTCGAACACGTTACCCGACTGTGCAAGACCTTCCGAGAGATGGGCTGGGTGTTGTAGGAGAGGAGATAAGTCAGACGTGCGTCGGCCAGTGCAAACCTTCATTCGGCTGGCGCCACCTGGAAGCGCGGACCAACCATGACGCAGACATGGCCGGCTAGTGTTCAAACCCTTTTCCACCGGCACGGGGCCGAATGTTGCGAGATTAAGCCTTTCGGTGCGGGTTCTTGGGCGGCTGGCGAGATTGGCGTGTACGAGTAGGTGTACGAGTACGGCACGAATTCAGGCGAAAACACGGTCCCCACCTACTTCTACACGTACTCGTACACTCATATCTCTTCCTCTTTTCTGAACGTTGTCTCCTCGCAGATGCTTAATCTCGCACCATTCGGCACGGGGCCGGTGGGGAATCGGTGCTGGGTGCGACTGCCCCTTAGTGTTCAAACCCTTCTTCCACCGGCGCGGGGCCGAATGGTGCGAGGTTAAGGAGATTGTGAGCGGAATGGCGCTAGCCACCGGTATTGTGACGCACTGTTTTCCCGTGCGAAACCGGCGGCTAGCGCCGTGCCGCTCACTTCGCCAGGGCGTAATCTCGTACCATTCGGCACGGGGCCGGTGGGGAACTGACGAACTGGCGCTGTCCAAGGAGCACCAACGTATCGCCCAGGTTCACTGGCTTGCCCGTTGGAGGTTCAACTCCAGGAGTTTGGCCAGGATGTCCTCGTCGGACATGGCGGGGTCCCAGCCGTAGGCGGCGAAGACGGCTTCGTCCAGCCGGCGGTGGGCCAGGTCGAGCCACGTGGGACGCTGGTTGTACAGGTTGGTGAGCGTGCGCTTCTTCAGGTGCTTGGCACACTCGTCGTCCTTCGGCAATAGCCGCGGATAGCGGACCGTGCCGATGCCGCGATCGTCCGCCTCATGGACATACCGAGCCCACGGCCCATCCACCGAGCCGGGAAACTCCAACACCTCCTCGCGCGTCCATTCCGGAGGGTTCAGCCAGTTGTTCCTCAGCCGGTCAAGCTCGTTGGCGGTTCCCGCAATCTCCGCCCGTTGCTCGTCAGTTGTCTCGGCGAAGGGGAACGTCTCAAAACAAGTTGTGGGAGTGTAGCGAGGCCGCGTCTCCAGTCTTGTGCCCAGTTTTAGGGCCCAAACCTCATGAAGTCGGGAATGGAGCACACCGAAGAAGTAATCGTCGGCTCGCGCATACACCACAGTCTGATCGTCAGTTACCATTGGCCACTGAAACCAAGCGAATACACGATGCTTGGCTACTCTTGGTGTCGCGATAAAGCGTTTGAGACCTAGCAATGCACCTCGCATCTCAGGCCGCATCCGTTGAAGCTTCCACCAGTTCTCCCTTAGCCATTTGTTTCGGTTTGTATCGCGTTTGAGCTTCACTCGTTCAACAACGATTCCGTGTGGACCCTCGTACAGTGTTGCTTCATCAAGCGGGCGGTCCTCGTTGTCAACAAGCCACCGTTGCGGTAGACGCCTGAGAATGTCGAGGCCATTAAGGATCGGCCTCAACACGTCGCTGTTCGGACGCCCGTTTGGATTCCCAGCAGGCGGCAATAGTTTCAACGCCTCCGCTTCAGTGATGTCAAAAGGTCCTCCTTTCGTCGTACCAATGAATGAAACTCCAGTGTTCTCCGCCAAAGTGCCCGCCGCTGCGAGGTCGATGCCCGCCGTGAGGGCGCTCGTGATGACACTTACCTCGCGTCCATCCAAAACCCGTTTTGATTCGATGCCATTGTCGAAACCGATCATGCTGACATGCACGTTTGCGCCGGCGAGAATCCACTCACGGTCACTTTCCGCGAAGAAAATGTCTCCTGTCTTCTTTATTCGATTCAGCACTTCGCGGTTTGCCCCACCGCGAATGCCCTGTGTGGCAAGTAATCCAGCGCGTTTGAACTTGCCGCGATTCACTCCGTCGCCGGCCTTCTCGAACCAGTAGGCGCACAGATCGGCACCGCCTGGAACGCGGCCGTCATAAAGATCTCGAAGTCTGTCAACGTAATCGTCGCCTAAACCACCGCGCATGAGTTTGTCACCCAAGAACGGCGGATTACCAACGATGAAATCCGATTCCGGCCACTCGGGCTCCTTGGGATTCTCAGGATCGGACAGATCGATGATGGCGTCCATCAAACGGATGCTCTCGATGGGCTCCAACACGGGGTTGCGGGGCGGATTGAAGCCGTTGTGGTGCATCCATTGCAGGTAGCCTATCCAGATGACCACCTGGGCTAACTCCTGCGCGTACGGATTGACTTCGATGCCGGCCAACTGCGTCGGACGGACCTGCGGCAAGAGACTTACGCCGCGAGTGGCCCCGTGGGTGATAACCTGCTTTTCCAGGTCCAAAAGAAGATTCACGGCCACGTAAAGAAAATTCCCGCTGCCGCAAGCCGGGTCCAGAATCCGGACGTGTGCCAACTCTTCCACAAAGTCTCGTAGTTTGCGGTCCAACTGTTTGCGGCGTTTCGTCTGCGTGGAGCGAACTCCTTTGCTGGTCGTCAACTTGCTCCACAGTCCGTCACACTCCGTTCGGACATCTTCCCACCTGCGCCGCAACGGCGTCATTACGACGGGTTCCAGCAGCGTCAGGATGTCTTCGCGGCTGGTGTAGTGCGCGCCGATCTGGGAACGTTTCTCCGGGTCCAACGTGCGCTCGAACAACGTGCCGAAGATCGACGGTTCCACGTCGCCCCATTCGTAGTCGTTCACGCGAATCACGTCTTCGATTTCTTCCGGGCGCAACTCGATCACGTCTGCGTCTGCGAACAAGCCGCCGTTGAAGTGCAGGATTTCGTCGGCTCCGAAATCGCCGCCCGAACACATGGCTTCGAAGAGCGAGCCGAGACGCGCGGCCAGACGCGCGGGATCGTTCTTCGAGCCGTTCAGTATCCGGCTGAACAACTTCTCGGGCAGCAACCGGATGTCCTCGGCAAACATGCAGAACATCAGCTTCATCAGAAAATGCGCCGCATCGTGCGACTCGACCCCGCGTTGACGCATGCCGTCGGCCAACTGGCCGAACTGTTCGGCCGCCTGCTTGGTGATGCTTTCGCTGGTCTGTCCCGGGCGCAGCGCATCCGGTTCGGTGAACAGCTTGCGCAGGACGTCCAGGTTTGCCGGCTGGGGAAGTCCGGTCAGATCGAAGCAATGGACCAGCTTTGCCGTGCCCGTGAAATTCGTGTGGATTTCGAACCGCTCCAGATCGCACACGACCAGTAGCGGCGGGTTATCCAGTGCTTCGCGATATAGCAGCAACTGCTGGTACGCGGCGGCAAGGTCTTTGTGCTTGCCCTTGTATTCCCAGCCGAAGTGTCCGCGCATCCAAACGTCGGCCCAGCCCTTGCCGCCGGTGGTTTTCGTCACGCCCCGCTCGAACGTGTACCAGGCCCCTTCCGGATCGGCCTCAGCCGGCTTTGGCTGACCGAGCATGTCGCACAGATCCAAGAAGTGCTGCTGGTAGGCGCTCTTTTCCGAGAGGCTGGCTTTCTTCCATTTGGCGATAAACTCTTGGGGCGTCATCGGCGGTCCCCGCTTCAGGCGATTGCTGCGATCCAGTGCTACCGATTGTAGGAACCGGCATCCCGCCCGTCCATATCAGGGATGCGATCAACACTTTTCGGAGGTCGCACATCAGGCAGCGCGATGGAGAGCAAAGACCAGCGAGGTAGAAAATCTCTCGCATCGTCTCAATGGGCGGTGTTCGTGACCTACGTTTGCGCAGCATGCGGGACTCGGCAAACGAAGCCCGACGACGAGCACTGAATGGACGATGTTTCTCGTGAAGGTGAGACTGCAAAGATGCCTAGCGAACTAATCTTCTGCTGTGTCGGCGACGCCGTGGTTTCTGAAGCCGAATTGCGCCAAGGATTGGCCGAGGGATTGGGAATACCACACAGCGACGTAGTCCTCGAAGGTGAGGGACGGTTTGTGCTTGGCGAGACCGGCGTTACTGTGTCCTTGGACATTGACGAAAACGGGAATCCAACGGTTGCCACGGCAGATATTTCAATCAACGCCAAGGTCGAACACGTTACCCAACTGTGCAAGACCTTCCAAGCCCTGGGCTGGGTGTTGTAGGAGTTAGCTTGGCTGCTGTCTGGGTCGCATGCCGTACCAACACCTATTGCGCAGCCATGGCGGCGGCTTCTATATCGCAAATGTCGAACGCAGTGCTATCCAGATCGAGCTGCCGAAAAGCTTCGCGAACGCTGTCGTTCATCCCGTAAAGCTTCATGAGACCGCCTTCAGGCTGCAGACGTTTCTGGGCGATCAGCAAAGCGTTCATAACTGCGGTCGAGCAATACTCTACGCGAGAAAAGTCCACAAGCAGCGTGCGTGGTCGTTCCTGCTCGACAAAGTCGATTAGCTCCTCCGATAGCTCGGCGTAGGAGGCGACGTCATAGAGCGCTGGGTTCGCCAGGCGAATCTCGATCACGTCACGGCGTCGTTTGGCGTCAAAGTGCTTGAACGAAGTCATTTCTCGTTTCCCTTCTTGAACTTGAACGAAAGAACGAACAAAGCACCAGATTAGATGTGCGACACGTTTACTTTGACAGCGCCATATTGCTGCCCCACACTAGCCCGAAGCGCCAGCGAGGGAACACGTTGCGGCAAATCCCTCGCTGGCGCGTCGGGCTAGTGAATTCGCGGACTTCGCGCCTAAATGGCGCTGTCCAATTACGCAGCCGAACGCCACGTCAAGAGGAAGCCTGGCATCAGCACGCCGGTACCGCGATCGGCTCATCCGTGCCGATCAGTCGCAGCAGATCGACCACGCTATCGACCCCCGCTTTCTCCAACAGATTCGCGCGGTGCTTGGCGACTGTCTTGGGACTGATTCCCAGCGTCGAGCCAACCTGTTTGGTGTTCTTACCATGGACCAGGTGGTCCATCACTTCCTTTTCCCGCGGCGACAGTCCGGCCAGGCGCGAAGACACGTCCGGAGCCCGCTGACGTTTCCACTGGTTTTGTCTCTGTTTTTCAAGCACTCCTTGAATGCGGTCCAACAGGTCCTGGCCACCGAACGGTTTTTCAAGGAAATCGACGGCCCCGGACTGCAATGCACGAACGGCCATGGGCACTTCGGCGTAGCCGGTGACGACAATCGTGGGAATGGTCATCTGCCACTCGTTCAGCCGCCTCTGCAGTTCCAGGCCGCTGATGCCTGGCAGCCGCACATCGACTACCAGGCAGCACGGAGCTTCTTCGTCAGGATAGGTAAAGTTATCCAGGAACTCCTGCGCGCTTCCGTAGGTCTTCACGTTCAGTTGGACCGAACGCCCAAGCATCTCAATCGATTCGCGCACGCCCGGGTCGTCGTCAACTACGTATACAGTTGGATTCGTGGACGTCATCCCTTCTGCCCTCCGTTTTGCGTGCTCCCTCAAGCTAAAGCACAAGTCAACGTTCCATCCGACGGCTGCGTCGTTATCGGTTCAGACGGCTCTTTCCGCTCACGCGAAAGCTGGTTAACCGACTCCAATAGCTCGTCAATTGAAAAGGGTTTCTCAATGACCGGATCTTGGCCCCAGCCCTCGCAATCGTCTTCAAACTCGCACCTTGGGTACGCGGTGATGACAATTGTCTTCAGGGTCGGATTGCTTTCCTGCAATAGTCGCATCAGCATCCTCCCATCACATTCGCTGTCCAGCATCCAATCCGTGATGAGGATTTGCGGGTGGAACCAGCCGGCTATATCGATTGCTCGGTCAGGGCCGCTGGCTGTTTGGACGCAGTACCCTGCCCGCCGTAAAGCGAAACGCAGATTCGTGCGTTGAATCGGTTCATCTTCGACTACAAGGATCTTGAGCATGTGTTGCCCCCTCGCTGTCAGTAGCTTCAACACGCGTCTGTGAGGAGCAAGAAGGGTCGTCCCACGGAGAGTCCCTCAACTCTACCTTCGGTTTTTCTCACTCGCCCCGTCAGGCGCGGCGAATTTTTCGTGCCCCACAGTAGACGTGGGCTAACTACCTCGCAGATCATGGGTGTTTTTTCGTAATTCGATGCGTCGATTTCGTTTAACCCGTAGCCGGAGGAGACTGCTGAAATACTAGCGGAAACCAAAGTGGGGTAAGCTTCCAGCTTGCCGACCTTGTGCATTGTTGATACCCACGTTTTCCTTGCCTACGTATTTGGCAAGCTGGAAGCTTACCCCACGACTTATTCAGCAGTCTCCTCCGGCTTCGGGTTAGACGAGTCGGAAGCGGCCGAACGCTACAGGGCCGCACTACGGTTGTCATATCAAATTCCTTCACTTCTTGTCCGTTGTCTGCGACATACGCCTCGAGGCCCGAAGCATCGCCGGTGGGGCAATCGACGCTGCCTTGTCCAGAGGCAGGGTAACGGCAACCGTCGTACCTTCGCCGACAACGCTGTCGACGTCGATCGAGCCTCCGTAACTGCGCACGATGCTGTTGGAGACACTAAGCCCCAGGCCGGTTCCTCCCTGTTCCTGCCGCGTCGTGAAGAGCGGATCAAAGAGACGCTGTTTCTGCTCTTCGCTGATCCCGGTTCCGTTGTCCCGCACAGTGATCCACACGGAATCGGCGGTCTTCCCGGTTCGAATTGTCAGTACGGCCGGGCCCTCGGTCGCCTGGACTGCGTTCTGGATCAGATTGACCAAGACCTGTTCGATTTCCAGCCGGCTGAGCATAATCTTGGGCAGGTGTTCATCAAGCGACAAGTGGATCGTCGCTCGATGACGTTTGAGGTAACTGCGGACCGCGTCGCACGCGCCGCGCACAACGTCGTTCAGATCCTGACGCGATCGCTTCGACTGCCCCTGCCTGGCGAACTCCAACAGGCTCTTTCCGATTTGGCCGCACCGTCTAATGGATCCGACGATGTTCTGCATGCATCGTTCGAACACTTCGGCGTTGTCCGGCTGGTCCTTGACCATGAGCGCCGTTTCGGCCGACGTCAGGGCTGCTCCGAGCGGGTTGTTGATGTCGTGGGCGATTCCCGCCGCCATAACGCCGATCATTGCCA
>JACKQG010007246.1_pt1 | contig 11279 bp, 9 predicted proteins | sample 8237621 | NCBI WGS metagenome assembly JACKQG01 (sample SAMN15677084, study PRJNA649215) | marine metagenome | biome: marine; feature: Black Sea; material: saline water; isolation source: suspended particulate matter (SPM) from the Black Sea western gyre | collected 2013-06-09/2013-06-10 | depth... | reverse complement strand
GACGACATCAATGCTGGAGACCGGTTAATGGCGGTGAGGAATGATTATTTTTGGCTGAAAGACCACAAAGAATTGCCCATAGATTTAATTGCAAACGGTGATATGCTTGAAGTCTCCCGAATCGGATCACGCTTCACGAGATACGGACACGAATTTGCTGAAGTCGATGTGATTTTATCCGACTTCCCTGACTACCCATCCTTCTCAGTCACCATATTACTGAGTATCTTACACGATCCTCGACCTTCGCTTCCTCAATCTGAATCCAAAGCGCTATATCACGCCATAGCTAAAGATTACGCCGACCTTCGCACAAAATCAGCGATACACAAAGCTGTAATTGCAGACCCGTGCTATCGGGCTTTACAAGTCAAGTTTGCATACAGTCTGACCTGTCACAAAGCCCAAGGAGGTCAATGGCCAGCGGTCATTTTAGACCAAGGGTATCTGACGGAGGAGATGTTAGATAAGGAGTGGCTTAGGTGGCTATACACTGCTTTTACAAGGGCAGAAAAAGAACTCTACCTCCTGAATTTTGACGATCAGTTTTTTACTGCTTAATCACAAAAAACCACAGACTGCAACTCCTTGTTTTCCGAACTCACGATAAAGCAGCCAGCGGAGTTCAATCCTCTAACAAGGTGTTCACCAGCACTCATTTCACCCAAATTCTGAACAATCCTCCCGGACATATCTAAAATGGTGATTGACGTAGAAATGGGCAACCGAATCGAGATGTAACCACCCGAAGAGTTTTTTATTTCGATAAACTCCAATTCTACTTCAGACAAATCAATCACGGAGTTAACTGAACTCGAAGAACATACAGGCTCCTCAAACATATCTGACATCATGAGCTCACCATCCTCCACCCACCAATTCTCCCACTCACCTCCTATTCCAGTAGACCAATCATTTAAATCTAGCCCTCTGTTACCCTGCTCAGTCGCATCAACAACATAAACATTGAGAGCTCCACCTTCAAATCCCCAATCTAATGGAGTGCCCGGCTGGCAAAAGGGTGCAGGTACATCGAGACATGTAGGTCGCAAAAAATAGACCTGTTCCGGGTATTGCGGATACTCGCCGTAACAATGTGCAAAGCCATCTTCACCAATACACACAGCAGTATATTCATTACAACCTATTCCCAATGCTGCGATGTTATGGTCTGTCACTAATCTTGATAAAAAAGCCACATGACGTCCCTTTCTATCAGGGTCATCATAATGAGAATCTGTAATGACTGTGTTCATAAAAGGCAATCTTAAAAAATCTCCATAACGTACATCCATATCCTCGTTATATGGATCACTCAAAGCAGAACCAGAGTAAACAGTCCCATTAGAGGCGGCGAAATAACCAAAACCTAGAACTGCAAGTCCAGCCGAAATACCACCTATGGCACCACCTCTCCCGTTTACTAATGCGTGAAGAGCGTCTTCAATAGGCGTGTCTTTCCAAAACTGAACGTAGTCGTGTTGATCTCCCCCTGCTAACCAGACTGCCTCAGCTTCGGCAATCCTATCTAAGATGTATGGCTCAGTCGCGGAGTTGGGATTGTTGCAACGGATTGTCTCTACTCTATTCACATCTACCCCCAAATCTGAGTATAAATAATCGTTATAAGCATCTGATCCACTCGCTCTTAAAACCAGTATATCCCCTCCTGCAGCTCTTTCTAAAAACCAAACCATAGCTTCGGGCATCTCTCCCGCTCCACCCATAAGTACTAACCCCATCTCATGATCTACATCTACTGAGGATGTATTACCCACGCTCCACGAAGTGTAGTTCTGGGCATTAGAAACACATGGGGAAATACAAAATAAAACAATACTAACTGAAGAGATAAATTGATCCAATTTGGTATAATTAAATGTTAGTCTTCAGGTAAAAGAATCCAAAGAGAAATGTAAACAGCAATACCAAAACCTGCAAAAGCTAAAAAAACAAATGCAAATCTAACATTCCGAACTGGCAGATCAAAGTATTTAGCCAATCCAGCACAAACCCCAGCTACTTCTTTGCCGTATTTCTTTCTACTTAGTTTATGCATGATAATCCTTAGGTATTCTTATTAATGATAAATATAAGGATAAAAATCAAAGAATATTTGAAAAGAAAGTTGTACTTTTGAACCCCATTAAAAAACACTCTTATGGCGACAAATCGCACATTTACAATGCTCAAGCCGGACGCTACCGGAGCTGGCAACACAGGAAAAATCATTGACCGCATGATTGAGGCAGGCTTCTCAATTAGGGCAATGAAATGGACACAGCTTTCTAAAGCTCACGCAGAGGCTTTTTACGCAGTTCACTCTGAAAAACCTTTCTATGGAGAGCTCGTTGAGTACATGACATCTGGTCCTATCGTTGCTATGATCTTAGAAAAGGATGATGCAGTTGCATCTTTCCGCGAGTTAATCGGAGCGACTAATCCTGCTGAAGCAGCACCTGGAACGATCAGAGCTGACTTTGCCGAGAGCATTTCTGCCAATGCTGTTCACGGATCTGATTCTGATGAAAACGCTCAAATCGAGGGCCGTTTCTACTTCAGCGAATGCGATGAAGCATAAATACTGACATGCATGAAAAAGATTAAAGTAAACAATCCAGTTGTAGAGATCGATGGCGATGAGATGACGCGCATTATTTGGCAGTTCATCAAGGATAAACTGATTCTACCTTACCTAGATATAGAGCTACTCTACTATGACCTAGGAATTGAGAAGCGTGATGAGACGAATGACCAAATCACCATCGATGCTGCCGATGCAATTAACAAGTATCACGTGGGCATTAAGTGTGCAACTATAACTCCTGATGAAGATAGAGTTGAAGAATTTGGGCTGAAGAAAATGTGGCGCTCTCCCAATGGAACACTGAGAAACATCATCGGAGGTACCGTTTTCCGTGAGCCTATCATTATGAAGAACGTTCCGAGACTTGTTCCGGGTTGGACGGAGCCGATTTGCATCGGCCGCCACGCATTCGGAGATCAGTACAAAGCGACTGACACTGTGATTAAAGAAAAGGGTACACTAAAGATGTCTTTCATTCCTGAAGATGGAGGAGAAACACAAGAATGGACTGTATTCAACTTCGAAGGAAAAGGTGGAGTTGCAATGAGTATGTACAATACTGACGAAAGCATCTATGGTTTCGCTCATTCTTGTATGAATCAAGCTCTTACAAAGAAGTGGCCACTTTACCTCTCTACGAAGAACACGATCTTAAAAGCTTACGACGGACGCTTCAAGGACATCTTCCAAGAGGTCTTTGATGCCGATTTCTCACAGAAATTTGCTGCAGCAGGAATCACCTATGAGCATCGACTCATTGACGATATGGTTGCTGCTGCGATGAAGTGGAGTGGTGGATTTGTTTGGGCTTGTAAGAACTACGACGGAGATGTTCAGTCTGACACTGTCGCTCAAGGCTTCGGATCACTTGGTCTTATGACATCTGTACTTGTTACTCCTGATGGAGGGACGATGGAAGCTGAGGCTGCCCACGGGACTGTTACTCGTCACTACCGAGAACACCAGAAAGGAAATAAGACTTCTACAAATCCCATCGCTTCTATATTTGCTTGGACACGTGGATTAAACTTCCGAGGAAAGCTTGACGGCAACGATGCTCTTCGTGAATTCGCTGACACACTCGAGCAGGTATGTATCGATGTTGTTGAAAGTGGGCGCATGACGAAGGACCTCGCTCTTCTCATCCACAAGAAAGATATGACTTCAGAGCACTGGTTAACTACAGAAGAATTCCTTGAAGCCATTGACTCTGACCTTAAGGTTCGTATGGGCGCTTAATCCAAGTTTCAACCCAATTGATCTTTTAGATATCTTTACCAGATGGAAATGAATGAAAATATTGTGAATAGACCTTCTAATTCAGAAGAGGCTATGGCTCTAGAAAATCGTCACGGAGCACACAACTATCATCCACTACCTGTGGTACTGGACAGAGGAGAAGGCGTGGTTGTTTGGGATATTGATGGGAAAAAATACTACGATTTTCTCAGCGCATATAGCGCAGTCAACCAAGGGCATTGTCACCCAGCTATTGTAAAAGCAATGGTCGATCAGGCGAACAAACTCACTCTTACTTCACGTGCGTTCTATTCTTCTAACCTCGGTAATTACGAGCAGTTTATCACAGAATATTTCGGGTACGACAAGGTTCTACCTATGAATACAGGAGCTGAAGCTGTTGAAACTGCCATCAAAATTGCCCGTAAATGGGCATATGATGTTAAAGGAGTTCCAGCTAACCAGGCTCGCATCTTAACGTGTGGTGAGAATTTCCATGGCCGCACAACTACCATCGTGTCATTTTCTACGGATGAGGACGCGACAGGTGGATTTGGACCCTATACTCCGGGATTTGACGTTATTGAGTACAACAACCTAGACGTATTACGCGAAGCTGTAAAAGACCCTAACGTAGCCGGTTTCTTAGTCGAGCCTATTCAAGGTGAGGCAGGCGTAAATGTCCCTTCTGAAAACTACATCCGTGAGGCTCACGCCATTTGTAAGGAAGCGAACGTTCTCTTTATGGCTGATGAAGTCCAAACAGGAATCGCCCGCACTGGGGCTCTACTTGCTACTTGCGGAAATTGCACTTGCTCTGGATCTTGCGAACGTCAAGACACGTTCGTGAAAGCCGACCTTCTCATTCTCGGAAAAGCTTTAAGCGGAGGCGCTTATCCCGTTTCTGCTGTCCTTGCAGACGAAGACATTATGTCTGTAATACACCCAGGACAGCACGGATCTACTTTCGGAGGAAACCCCGTAGCCGCAGAAGTAGCTATCGCCGCCCTATCTGTAGTTCGCGACGAAGACTTGGCTTTGAATGCACGTACACTTGGACATCTGTTCCGTGCTGGAATCGAAGCAATAGCTCAGGAATGTTCGCTCATCAAACTCGTTCGTGGACGTGGATTACTGAACGCCGTGATCATCAACGACACCCCAGAATCCACCACAGCGTGGGATCTATGTGTCGCCATGAAAGACAACGGGCTTCTCGCGAAGCCTACTCACGGAAACATCATCCGCTTTGCTCCTCCTTTAGTAATTACTGAAGAGCAGTTAGATGAATGCCTTGCCATCATTCGCAAGACGTTTCTGAAGTTCGAGAAGTAGAATTCTCTCTCTTAATTTATTTCTGAAATCTTAAACCAACTAAATTAAGTTTGTTGGTTCAGTCAATAAACCCCTGCTCGCGCATCCAATCGTCGTTGTATATTTTCGCTACATAGCGGGAACCGTGATCGTGGAAGAGGACGACTGGGAGGTCCCCAGGCTTAAGTTCGGATTTGAGTTGACGAAGACCTTCAAGGGCAGAACCGCTAGAGTAACCGAGGAAAAGACCTTCTTTTAAGGCGAGCTCTCGGGCGGCGAGGGCAGCATTCTTATCTGTCACCTTCTCAAACTTATCTATCATATCGAACTTAACATTTGCAGGAAGGATATCTTCACCGATACCTTCGGTGAGGTAGCTGTAGATTTCTTTTTCGTCAAACTCTCCAGTTTCGAGATACTTTTTAAAAACAGAACCATAAGAATCGACGCCCCAAATCTGAATATCTGGATTCTGTTCTTTAAGGTATTTCGCCACACCTGAGATGGTTCCTCCAGTCCCCACTCCTACGATGAAATGGGTGATACGACCTTCTGTTTGGGCCCAAATTTCTGGGCCTGTAGAAAGATAATGAGCTTTACCGTTGCTGAGGTTGTCGTATTGATTGCACCAGAAACTATTCTCGATTTCAGAATTCAACTTCTCCGCTACACTGTAGTAACTGTCAGGATGATCGGGAGCGACAGCCGTAGGACAAACATGCACCGTACACCCCATTGCCCTTAATATGTCTACCTTCTCCTTACTCTGTTTACTATTCGTTGTGCATATGAGTTTATAGCCTTTTATGATCGCTGCGAGCGCTAGCCCCATACCTGTGTTTCCCGAAGTACACTCGATGATGGTTCCTCCTGGCTTCAAGACGCCCGAAGCCTCAGCATCTTCAATCATTTGAAGTGCCATCCTGTCTTTCACACTGTGACCTGGATTAAAGTACTCCACCTTGGCATACACATCGCAAGGAAAATCTTCAACGATTTTATTTAGTTTAATAAGAGGCGTATTCCCAATTGTTCCTAAGATGTTTTCGTGTACGTTTTTTCCTTTATTCATTCTGCAAAAGTAAGTACCTTTCAGCCCCGATGGGTATTACTCGTAAAATAGCAAACCGGATGAGCCAAGAAGCAAATGGATCTCATTCATCTTGGGCTCGCCCAGTGGTTAAGATTGCTACAGCAGGAGTAGCCTTAGGAATTGCTTTGATCATTGTGTCCACAGCTATCGTCCAGGGTTTTCAGCACGAGGTGAAGGAACTTGTAATTGGATTTAGTTCTCACCTTCAGATTACTGCGAACGATCCTGACAATGATGGGTTGGTACTTGACTCTGAACTTTTAAAGGAGCTTTCCGATTTACCTGGAGTGCGGCACGTAGCTCCCATGCACCTCAGGCCCGGTCTATTAGAAACAAGTGAGTCGCTAAAAGGTGTAACGGTAAAGGGAATAGACTTCGGGGTCTCAAAAACAAATTTTTCTACTGATACGACGATGATCTGGGAGGCTCTCACATCTGGAGAGCTACCACACAGCGAAAACGATATCCTGATTTCTAAGCCACTCGCGTCTAAACTCGAACTTCAAGGTGGTGACCGCATCGCGCTTTATCTCGTGATTAAAAATGAAGACGTAAAACCTCGTCAAGTGAAAGTTTGTGGGATTTATGAAACTGGGTTACTTGAATATGACGAGAGGTTTGTGTTCGTGAATAGCTCTCTTTTACAAGACGTATCTAATCGAGGAGTCCAAGCAGTAATTTATCTCGATGAAGAGGAGTCCGCGCCGAGAGGGGGTGCTTTCGGTTTGGACACCGATGGGGATAAAGCGAAAGGGGTTTGGTCTCCAAGAAAACCTAAATTTTTAGAAGAAAAAGACGCTCAATTCTTATGGGTTGTGGGAGATTCTATCGTTAGCGATACAGCAGTATGCACGTATTTAGGAGGCGATTGGACGACTGAATCTGGAGATGGTTCTGAGGAGATGTTTGCCGAGGGCTACGAGATATTAATTGATGATTTAGAGAATCTGAACTACGTAGAGGAGGAGGTGTTCCACGTCTTGCCTTACACACTTACGACATACAATGTTAAACGGCAGAGTCCCGAAATTTTCAGTTGGCTTGCTATGTTGGATATGAATGTCGTCATCATCATAGGACTGATGATTATGATAAGTATCATCAATATGGTCAGCGCCTTGCTGATTGTGATTCTCGAGCGTCGCCCGCAAGTGGGACTGCTTAAAGCCCTAGGGATGAATGATGCTACTGTAATCAAGTTGTTCGTGAGATATGCCGCTCGCATTATTGGGGGTGGATTTCTTGCTGGAAACATCCTGGGCCTAGGTATTTGTTTAGTCCAAACAAAGACTGGCCTACTCACCCTCGATCCTGCAGCATACTATGTTTCAGAAGTACCCATCTTACTTGATTTTACAAGATTAGCTTCGATAGAGATTGTAGCTTTTGCCGCCTGTATAATTGCGATGCTTCTTCCAGCTTGGTACAGTACACGAATTCAACCCTCCACAGCGTTAAGAATGAAGTGATGAAAAAACTATTTTTACTCATTTCTTTCATGTGCGGAATTTCCGTCCATGGCCAAACAGAGGACATTGTCCTTGGCAATGAAAACATCGACATGATTGTTCAACTCACTACCTCGAAAAAGGTGGCTGTTGTCGGCAACCATACTTCTGTTCTAAGTTCTTCGGGTACTCATCTTGTGGATACATTAATCTCTCGAGGAGTTAACTTGGTGAAGGTATTCGCTCCGGAACATGGATTTCGTGGGGACAGGGCGAATGGCGCTCATATTCATGACGATATCGATCTTAAAACGGGCCTCCCAATTTTATCTCTTCATGGAAAATCTCGCAAACCCTCCCCTACTTCTATCTCAGATATCGACATCATTGTCTTCGATATTCAAGATGTCGGAGCTCGATTCTATACTTACTTAAGCACTCTCCTTCTGGTCATGGAAGCTGCAGCTGAAAATAACGTTTCCGTTATCGTGCTCGACAGGCCAAACCCACACGGTCATCATGTGGAGGGTCCGATGCTTGATCCAAAATTCAAGTCCTTCGTGGGATGGGCACCCGTGCCTGTCGTTCACGGGATGACCTTGGGTGAGATCGCAAAAATGGCGAACGGAGAAGGTTGGTTGGCCGGGGAAATAAAAGTTAGCCTCCACGTCATCGAGTGCTCGGGGTATGCTCACTCCGATCGCTATGCTCTTCCCGTAACGCCATCTCCTAATCTGCCCACTGAAGTCTCTATAGAGCTCTACCCCTCGCTGTGTTTTCTAGAGCCTACTATCGTTAGTATTGGACGTGGAACTCCTACCCCGTTTGAAATAACTGGCTACCCCACATCGAAAGGTGATTTTTCATTTACGCCTGTATCGACACCCGGAGCGTCTCCGCATCCCAAACACGAAAACACGGAATGTTATGGCAGCAACCACCACGATTTGGGAACGTCTTGGCTTGAAAGTGGTGTGAGTTGGGATCTATCGATCTTAGAGAGGCATGTTACTCAATACGTGGAAGAAACTGGCCACATCGATGGCTTCTTCTCAAATCCAGATTTCTTCGACAAATTGGCGGGAACTGATCAATTGAGAATGGCTCTTGAAAAAGGAGAAAGTCTTGATAAATTGGAGGCGGTTTGGGAAAAAGAAATTGAAGAATTTAAAAATAACAGAGAGCCATACCTATTATACCCGCTCGTTCGCAAATAAATATTATCTTAGCGATTATGAAAACAATGAAAACTATTTTCTTGAGTACGTCAACTATTGTGTTCGCTACACTATTAACTCTTTCTGGATGTACGAAGCACGAACCATTCGTAAATATTGAATTTGATTGTGAATGTGGGACTCTTAATCTGGACGGACGTGATTTAACAGTTCGACTTGCTGAAGGCTACGCTCCAGAGACTGGCCCTTCACCTGAGGATCCTGTGTTGTGGAAGTACTTCGTTGTTGCAGACTTTCGTACAGAAAATGAAGTAACCTACCATGCACCAAGTCATGACTTAGAGTTTTCCGTTAATTTCGAATCTATGGGAGGTTCTACCACATTAGATGCAGCAATCGCTCTTCACGTGAAAGAAATTGAACTGCCTAACCTGGATGTGGAATGGACTATCTTAGGAGGGACCGTAAAAGTGGTACAAACAGACAGCATCCACACACTCTCGTTTACAGACGTTCAAGTCGGAAATAATGACATCATTAATGCCGAGTTAACCATCGTTCCTCAATAAGGATTACTTTACAGCGTTCTCTTCTTTGATCAAATTAAGAGCAGAACCTGAACGGTACCAGCTAATCTGCTGAGCGTTGTAAGTGTGCTTAACCACAACATCATCTTTCGATCCATCAGCATGAACGACCTCTATAGTTAGTGGCTTTCCTGGCGCGAAATCTTCAAGATCTATAAAGTTAAAAGTATCGTCTTCTTGGATCAGGCCGTAGTCGTTTTCGTTGATAAATGTAAGTCCTAACATCCCTTGCTTCTTCAAGTTAGTTTCATGGATACGCGCGAAAGAGTTTACAATGACTGCATATACTCCAAGGTGACGAGGTTGCATAGCTGCGTGCTCTCTTGAAGAGCCCTCCCCATAGTTAGAATCACCTACCACTACAGAGGCTATGCCAGCGGCTTTGTAAGCTCTTGCTACAGCAGGAACTTCTCCGAAAGAGCCATCTATTTGGTTTTTAACAGTATTCGTAGCTCCACCAAAAGCGTTAACAGCCCCAGTTAAAGTGTTGTTCGAAATGTTGTCAAGGTGACCACGAAACCTAAGCCATGGACCAGCCATAGAAATATGGTCTGTGGTGCATTTTCCATCAGCTTTTATGAGCAGCTTAGCGCCTAATAAATTACCTCCGTCCCATGGAGAAAATGGATCTAAGAGCTGCAAACGCTCAGAGGTAGAGTTAACTTTAACTTCTATATTAGAACCGTCTGCAGCTGGAGCTAGATAACCTGCATCTTCAACTTCGAATCCTTTTTCAGGAAGCTCTTGGCCCTTAGGTTCATCAAGCATAATCTGCTTTCCGTCTTTCGTGTAAAGAGGATCTGTAATGGGATTGAAGGTTAAATCTCCAGCAAGTGCAATAGCCGTTACAAGCTCCGGAGAACCGACAAATGCATGCGTGTTCGGGTTTCCGTCAGCTCGCATTGAGAAGTTTCTATTGAATGAGTGTACGATAGAGTTTTTCTCTTTCTTATCAGCACCAGGACGCGCCCATTGTCCGATGCATGGTCCACAAGCATTTGCGAAAACAGTTGCGCCCATTTCTTTAAAAGTCGAGATAAACCCGTCTCTCTCGATCGTGAAACGAACAAGCTCAGAGCCAGGAGTAATATTTAGCATTGCTTTCGCTTCGATACCGAGTTCATTTGCTTGGCGAGCAATCGAAGCCGATCTTGAAATATCCTCATAGCTTGAGTTCGTGCAAGAGCCTATAAGAGCGTACTCGATAGAAGTTGGCCAACCGTTTTTCTTTGCAGCCTCCTTCATCTCACTAACAGGAGTAGCAAGGTCGGGCGTAAATGGTCCGTTAAGATGCGGTTCAAGCTCACTCAAATCTATTTCGACAACCTCATCAAAATACTTCTCTGGGTCAGCATAAACTTCTGGATCACCTGTTAAGTGAGTAGCTATTCCATCTGCTGCATCAGCTACTTCTGTTCGCCCCGTAGCTCTGAGGTAACGCCCCATACTGTCGTCATATCCGAACAAAGATGTTGTCGCTCCAATCTCAGCACCCATATTACAAATTGTTCCTTTTCCTGTACAAGAAAGACCTATAGCTCCATCACCGAAATACTCGACGATCGCTCCGGTACCTCCTTTAACTGTTAGAATACCTGCAACTTTAAGGATCACATCCTTCGCACTTAACCAACCACTTAACTTACCTGTAAGCTTAACTCCTATAAGCTTAGGACACTTCAACTCCCAAGGAAGGCCAGCCATCACATCCACAGCATCAGCTCCACCAACACCCACAGCGACCATCCCCAGTCCACCAGCATTCACAGTATGTGAGTCAGTGCCTATCATCATTCCGCCAGGGAGGGCATAATTCTCAAGGACGACTTGGTG
>JACKQG010007245.1_pt1 | contig 11279 bp, 11 predicted proteins | sample 8237621 | NCBI WGS metagenome assembly JACKQG01 (sample SAMN15677084, study PRJNA649215) | marine metagenome | biome: marine; feature: Black Sea; material: saline water; isolation source: suspended particulate matter (SPM) from the Black Sea western gyre | collected 2013-06-09/2013-06-10 | depth... | reverse complement strand
GGAGCAGGCAGTCGACCTGATGTCACTGGCAACCGTAGTGGTGGGAAATGACTCTGGTCTGATGCATGTGGCGGCTGCGTTGGATCGTAACCTGATTGCCATTTACGGCTCCTCTGACCCTGGTTTTACCCCACCGTTGAATCGAAGGGCGCAGATTCTTGATCTTAATCTGGAGTGTAGCCCCTGTTTTAAACGACAGTGCCCGCTTGGGCATACCGATTGCCTCAAACAGTTAGAACCAGCGCAGGTCTTACAGGCGATGGAAGCCTTCCCGCTCGGATGAGGGTGTTGCTGGTCAAGACTTCATCCTTGGGAGATGTGCTCCATGCGCTGCCTGCGCTGACCGATGCGGCGAATGCTATTCCAGGTATCCAGTTTGACTGGGTGGTGGAGTCCCCCTTTGCCGAGGTTCCGGTCTGGCACCCGGCAGTGGATCGAGTCATTCCGGTATCGATTCGACGCTGGCGCAAATCTCCCCTTAAGGCACTCTTCTCGGGAGAGTGGGTGGCCTTTAAAAAGAGATTGAGAGCGCGAGAATATGATCTGGTGCTGGATGCGCAAGGGTTGATCAAGAGCGGTTTGATCACCCGAATGGCGCGAGGGCCAAAGTATGGGCTGGATAGCAACTCCGCAAGGGAACCACTGGCCAGCCGTTTTTATAACCACCCCTTGTCAGTTGAGAAAGGGGAGCATGCGATTGTCCGTCTGCGGAAACTGTTTGCGTTGGCGCTTGGTTATCCTTTTCCAGATGAAAAAAGTGACTCAGGCATTTTACCCTCATACCCTCCTCCTTTAAGAAGGATGGATAGGGGAGGAGCAAAAAGCATCCTTTTCATCCACGGCACTACCTGGATAACCAAACACTGGCCGGATCGCTACTGGATTGAGCTGGCAGAGATCGTCAACCGAGCCGGTTACCGTGTGGTGTTGCCATGGGCCAACAAGGTGGAGCGTGCCCGTGCAGAGCAGATTGCTGACGGGCGTGATGCCATCATTTTGCCAAAGGGATCGTTGAGTGCATTGATTGAGCCATTTCAGCAGGCGAGTGGCATGATTTGTGTGGACTCAGGATTGGCGCATCTTGGTGCGGCACTCAAGATTCCATCGGTCACCCTCTATGGTGCAACCAATCCGGGGTTGACCGGTACCTGGGGGGAGAATCAACAGCATCTTACTTCGTCGCTGACGTGTTCCCCCTGCCTGAAGCGCCGCTGTGAATATCGAGGTGCAAGCGAAGTAGATCCTGCCTGTTACCAATCGTTAACTCCGGAGGTTGTCTGGCAGCAACTGGCTATATCTATCAAATCCCACACTTAACTCCAGTTCCGTGAGAAAATAACCTTTTTCTACGGTAATTGAACGCGACTCATGGAAATAACTCCCGATCTCTCGATTGTGATCCCCGTCTGTAACGAGGAGGAGAGTATTGGTATGCTGTTGAAAGAGATCGACCAGGTGGTGGACGCATCGATCCAATATGAGATTGTAGTGGTGGATGATGGTAGCTGGGATGGTACGCTCAAGGTGATGAGCGAACTGAAGCAGTCACTGCCCCAGCTGCGTGTAATCCGTCATCTGCAGAATAGTGGTCAAAGCACAGCGATTCGTACCGGAATCAAACAGGCTAAGGCACTATGGATCGCCACGCTGGATGGGGATGGGCAAAATGACCCTGCAGATATCCCTGCCCTCTATCGCAAGCTGGTCGAAGAGGAGCAAGGTGATCCATCGCTGGTCGTTGCAGGCCATCGCAAGAAGCGTAAGGATCACTGGTTCCGCAGTTTCTACTCCCGTATTGCCAACCGTATCCGTACCAATCTATTACGTGATGAGACGCCTGATACCGGTTGTGGCCTCAAAGTTTTCTCCAGAGAGCGCTTTCTCGATCTTCCTTACTTTGACCATATGCACCGCTATATCCCCGCACTGTTTATCCGTCAGGGCGGGCGAGTGAGCTCGGTCGAGGTCAACCATCGTCATCGCGAACAGGGTATCTCCAAGTATGGATTCCATAACCGCTTCTGGGTCGGAATTATGGATCTTTTGGGGGTGCGCTGGTTATTGAATCGCGCCAAGACCCCGGATGTAGAGGAGTTATAAGTAGATGCAAGATATCCCAACCTCGTGGTTGATTCTTGGCTTTGTCGGGCAGGCGCTCTTCTCCATGCGTTTTCTGATTCAGTGGATCTATAGTGAGAAGAATAAGCGTAGTATGATTCCTACTGCCTTCTGGTACTTCAGCCTGGGTGGTGGATTGACGTTGCTTACCTATGCCATCCTGCGTGAAGATCCGGTTTTTATTGTGGGGCAGGGAACGGGGCTGTTTATCTATATGCGTAACCTGGTGCTGATCCGTAAAGAAGCGGAGATGAAAGCGGAGGTGCAGACTCAGGAAGTAGATTCCTGAAATTGTAGATCATAGAGGTGGGTGTAGATTCCGCCCAGCTGGTAGAGAGAGTCGTGTGTACCCTCTTCTACAATTTTCCCCTCATCCATTACAATAATTCGATCTGCCTTGGCGATGGTGGAGAGGCGGTGGGCGATCATCAATGTGGTGCGCCCCTTGACTAACTCATCGAGTGCCATTTGGATCTGTTTCTCTGAGTGGCTATCAAGGGCTGAGGTGGCCTCATCCAAAATCAGAATAGGAGCGTCTTTCAGTAGCGCACGAGCAATGGCGATTCGCTGACGTTGTCCACCAGATAGTCGTGTGCCGCGTTCGCCGATGATGGTTTCAAAGCTTTGTGGTAGTTTCTCAATAAATTCCAGTGCATGTGCTTTCGTAGCAGCTTCATGTATCTGTTTAATGGTTGCACTGGACATGGCACCATAGGCGATATTGGCGGCTACGGTATCATTGAATAGGGTGACATCCTGACTAACCAATGCAATATTGTGGCGCAAGTCATTCAATGACAAGTCAGTTATATCGATATCTCCGATCCGTACGGAGCCTTCTGTTGGGCGATAGAAGAGAGGAAGTAGATTGATCAGTGTACTTTTTCCGCTACCAGAGGAACCAACTAGTGCCAATGTCTCATTGGGAGCTATGGTGAGCTGGATGTGATGCAGGGCATTACTGTCATTACCAGCGTACTTTAGGGAGAGGTTGTTGAATTCAATCTGTTGAAGCCTTGGTGTAGTGACGGGGTGCTGTGGGTCAGTCTCGGGTGTCTGGTCAAGCAATTGAAATACGCTCTCTGCTGCAGCCAAGCCACGTTGCAAGATTTCGTTCATCCCTGTAATTCGCTTGACCGGGGTGATCAACATCGCCATTGCACTGAAGAAGGAGATGAATTCACCTACGGTAATCTCATTGTTGGCTGATTGGACCGAGGCAATATAGACCACTGCAGCCAGAGCAGATACGGTGATCAGTTGCACTACGGGGCTGTTGATCGCTGCTGTAGTGACCGTCTTCATGGTGAAGGTGCGTACCTGGTTAATAGTGTGGTGGAAGCGAGCACTTTCGTATTTTTTGCCACCAAAGATTTTGATCACACGTTGACCAGTAATGGCCTCTTCCAAAATTTGGGTGATAGAACCCATATGATCTTGCAATGAGTGGTTCAGTCTTCTTAGACGGTCGCTGATCGATCGTACAATAAGGATGATGACCGGGGCGGTAAGAAAGATGATGAGTGATAGCTTCCAGTCGATATAGAACATCCATGCCAATAGCCCGAGGATGGCGAGGGAGTCTCGAACCAAAATGATCAATACCTCGGTGGATGCGCCGGCCACTTGGTTGACGTCATAGGTTATTTTGGAGATGGTGGTTCCGGTAGGGTGGTTATCATAGTAGCTGTTTGGGAGAGTCAGCAAACGCTGAAACATTTCAGTGCGTAGATCCATGATCACTCTGTTGGAGACCCAGTTGAGCCCCACAGTAGTAGCAAAGGAGGCGATACCCCGTACCAGATAGAGCAGTACCAGTAGCACTGGAACCAATACAATCATGGTCTCATCCTTCTCGATAAAGCTGCCATCGAGCATTGGCTGCATCAAGGCGGGAAGTGCCGGTTCGGTTGCAGCAAAGATCACCATACCCAGAATAGCGAATGAGAATTGTATTTTGTAGGGCCTCACATATTTCAGTAGGCGTAGGTAGTGTTCTTTACTCTGGTTCATTCGGTATAGAATGGAGGGAGCCCCTCTGGTTGGTTTTTGAAGCGTCGGTGTATCCAGAGATACTGTTCAGGTACCTTGCGGATCTCTTCCTCGAAGTGATCCATAATGTGTTGAGTATCTTCGAGTGGATTGTCTCCTGGGAAATTTTCAAAAGGGGGGTGTATAGTCAGATGATAGTGGTTTTCTGGCCCAATACGTTCTGTAGTAAAGGGAATTACGGCAGCACCACTACGCTGTGCCAGCTTGGATGTAGCTGCTGTGGTTGAGCAGGGTATTCCGAAGAAATGAGTGAAAACAGCGCTACTGTCAGAAGAGTTCTGATCCATTGCATACCAGATGGTTCGGTTCTCCTTGAGTAGACGAAGCATACTTCGTAAATCGCTCTTTTCAACTATGCTTTGAAGGAAAGAGTTGCGACCATCCACCATGGCGCGGTTAAAAATTGGATTATCCTGTTTGCGGTACATGGCATGTAGAGGACGAAACAGTGAGAGTAGCCGCCCCCCGATCTCCAGTGTGGTGAAGTGGGCAGAGAGCAAGATGACCCCGTTTCCCTGTTCTAGTGCGTGATCCAGATGCTTCAGACCCTCGACAGTTACCCGTGCTCTGAGTTGATTATCTGTTCCCCACCAGGCATTGGCCATTTCGATCAACCCGATACCGAGAGATTCGAAGTGCTTGTGGATTAACTGCTGTTGAGCCTGTTCGTTCTGATCTGAGAAGGCTACATGAATGTTTTTGCTGGCAGTAACGCGCCACTTTCTGGAGAGTGTTTGAGCAGTGCGCCCCAGCAGTCTGCCTAGTCGAAGTTGTAGTGAATAGGGAAGGTAGGTGGCTATTCTCAGTAGCAGTAAACCGATTCGAGTCAGGATGGCGGTTAGGAGTGTATGAGACATGAGGTAAAGGAATGCGGCTACTTAAGGTCTATGTATAAAATTTGGCATGAGTTCCTTCACGCTCTGGCTCCTTCCCCTTTGCAGGGAGAAGGTTGGGATGAGAGTAGAGTGCATAAATTTATGTAACGCCTATAGATCGTTAATGATCAGCAAGCACTCAGTGTAAGAAATCTCTGCGATATCCAATCGATATTGTACCCCACCTTGTTCATTCATATACCGTTTTGTCTTTCTTCCATTAATTAGGCTAGAAGGGCTGAAGTGGTCATCATTGTCATATAGGAGCAGGCAGTTCTGGAATGGAGTGATAAGGCTTCTGTTATACAGGGTATTTACAATGGCAACAGCGTGTTTGGAGTAGTGTGCAAGTAGATGGGCGCCAAGAAAATCATCCTTAGTGATGAGTAGGGTGGTGGTTGGCGGTTTTGGATGCTGCTCCAGTGTTTCAATGATTGGACGGTTGAGACGGCCATAGTGCCCCAACTCCGGGCCGATAGTGGCTTGCAGTAGGCGAATGGTAATGATTAGGAGGGTAAATGTAGCTGTAATGCCAATGATCCATCCTGTCTTTATTGTGTTTAATGGGGCATCACTTTCAATCTGTGTAAGCCACCAGAGTGGGAATAGCATCATCAGCGGGTGGAACCAGCGTACCTTGAAGTGGGGCATGGTGAAAAATAGTGAGAGCAGTATAACAATCGCTAAAAGAATCAGATAAAAGCGGGATAGCAGTTGTGTGGCAGGCGTACTGTTTGATGGGGCAAAGAGTTGCTTTCCTGAGAGTAGTATGAAGAGCAGGAGCCAAGGGGTGACAAAGGCTAAAGCAGAGGTCAGGAAGAGCCAGAGCGACTGGAAACGTTCCAATAGTGAGTTTCCAGCGGTGACTCGTAACTTCTGGTCAATGATTGGGAAAACTTCCAGATAGTGTTGAGAGAGCCAGTAGAGGTGAGGGGCTGTGATCACTAATACAGCTATCAGGGTAAAGAGTATTTGAGTCTGTAGCAGTTGCCTGCGGAGTGCCTGTATGGAGAGCGCAGAGAGTAGCAGTGGCACCATAAATAGCAGAAAACTGTATTTGGCCATAATGCCGATGCCCAATGCGATACCAAGATAGAGGTAATCTTTGATCTGATAAGACTGTTGAAGTCGGAGCAGGGCATGCAGTGTAGTGGCGATAGCGAGTCCTAGTAAAAGGGTGTGGGTAAACCCTTGGTGCATATGCCAAGCAAAAGAGGGCATCAACAAAAACGCAGAAACGGCCAACCAACGGCTCTGTTGGTGTTGAAAGAGATATCCTGTGCTCAACCAAGTGAACCAGAAGGTGAGGCCAATGAGCAGGTATTTGAGTAGTGTAAGGGCAAGCAGCCCTGTGCCAAATAACTGGAACATCCCCCAAGATAGCCAGCTGTAGAGTGGGGGTTGAGGAATTGGGTAGCCTAAAGCAAGGTTTTGTGCGAGACGAATCTGTTCTGCGTCGTCTACTTGTAGGGTTGAACTGAAGAGTAACCGTATCAGTAGATGAACAACAAGATACCCGCCGGTGAGTAGGATAAAACGGCGTGTCGTCAGACTTGTGGCAATGTGAGCCACTAATCAACCCCCTGTTCAGAGAGCGCCTGTTTGATTAAGGTAACGAGATCAGCAGGAGGGATATTGCGAACTGCCACATCATCAAACAGAGCAACAGTCTGGTTGGCGTTTGTTGTAAAGTGTTTGGGTTGTACCGTGGCAAAGAGTGTGATGGTGGGAGTCATGACGCCGTGTGCAATATGCATCAGGCCGCCATCTGCACAGATTAATAGCTGACTCTTTGAGATTAGGGCGGTGGTCTCCATAATAGAGAGCTCTCCAACAAAGTTGGAGATAGCGTGTGCTTTACAAGTATATGTGATGTTCTGGGCATCTGAGGTGCCGTTGTTGGAACCAATGAGAGTAATGTGCAGTGTCTCGGGAAGTTGTTGAATGACCTCTGCCCAATGAGAGTAGACACGGTGATCCCACTCTCCTCCGACTGCAATGGTAATAAAATCATCCGATAGTTTCAGTGAATGGATCTTGAGTTGTTCCTGTTCTCCGGGATAGATATGGGTGGTTGCCTGTTGGTTAATAGCATCTGTCTGCTGTGGTGAGCCCAATAGATAGTTGATGCGGAAATAACTGAACAGTACCTTGTTGATTTCTGGTCCATCGAAGAAGCCATACATGCCGGAAAATGGGGTATTGGCAGCCAGTTTCAGTTTTGTGCGAATCCCTTTGGTTCCATAGGAGTCGATTAACACATGATCAAATGGTCGGTTGATGAGCGCTTCAGGATCAGCAGTAGCGTGCTGGAAAAAGTGGTCGCTCTGGTAGAGCTGAACAGTAAAGGGATCAGTCAGTAGCGTTATTTCTCGATTACCCAGTAGAGAACGCCCTGCGAGATCCATCAAAGTATCCCCTAGGCTGGGTGAGGAGAGATTAATCCAGAGAATGCGTTTTGACTGCTCAGGAATAGTCTGGGTCTCAAGTGCTGTCTGCCGGGTCAGCCAGAGTAGGAGATGACGCTTCAGATATTTGGTAAATCGCTTTAGAAAAGGGGTATTCCGTATGAAGGTATCGATATCTCCCGGAATGGTTTGAGGGAATCCGGGAGTCAGGGTCTCTTTAAAGCGGAGTAGTGACACGGCAACCTGCCTCAGATCCAGCTTTGTATGGTAGAGGCAACCGTTTCTGGTGTGATCGCGCTCATGCAGTGACAGCCTGAAAAGGTTTCAGTTGTACAGGACTCTGAACAGGATGAGGTAGAGCTTAATGTTGTGACTTGGGAGCCCAGTGGTTTCCATTTGTGAGCGGTGAGCTCCCAGTCAAAACTATTCGGAGTTCTAGGGGGGTAGAGCCCAACGGTTCTCTTGTTCAGAACCCCTGAAACATGAATCGGTCCGGTGCTTGAGGCGGTCACACCATCAGCCTGAGCAATAAGAGAGAGAAACTGTGGTAGATCTAAAGACCCCATTAGATTGTGTACATGCTCAGGGAGTTGAGAAAGTAGACTATCCTGAAAACGCCTCTCTTCATCGGCAGTGCCGGTGATCAAAATATTGAATTGAGTAGCTGGGAGTAGTGTAGCTAGAGAGAGGAGGTGCGCTGTAGGCCATTCAGGGGCGTGGTTATTTGAGCCGGGATGGAGGATTAGATTGAACCGGTCTTTTGCCAGTAAACTGGAGACCGTTTCTGGGAGTGGTGTAGAGAAGTGGAGTGTGTTTGAAACTGAAATGGAGGCTGCACTGGGTAGAGGATCTCTTGCGAGAGGCTTTGCCAGTGCAAGAAAATGGTCTGACATATGAGTTAAGCAGTGTCTGTGATCTGGAATCCATGGACGTCTGTTGCAGTAGAGCCAGTGGAAGATTCTGCGGGCACTTCCAATACGAATAGGCACTCTTGCCTGGTAAACGGCCTTGGCAAGTTTTCGTTTGGGGGTAGAGTGGATAAAAATATCGGCATCCAGCGCTGCGATGGCTTTGGTTAGCTGTTTCTCCTCCATCTCTTCCAATGACTCCCACTCGACAACAGAAGAGATTAGATCACATTCGGAGAGTACGGGTAGGGAGTAACGCTTTGCAATATAACTGATTTCAGCGTTAGGATAGATCGACTTGATGTGGGAGATTAGTGGAAGTGTAAGAATTACATCCCCAATGTTGTCTAGCCTGGATATGACAATATTCTTCATTTTCTATTCAGCTGTTTGGGCTCTTCTTTTGTGAGACGGCTTAATGCTTGGTCAGAGATTGCGCGGAACATACAAAGGCGGTTATCGACCTCTTTGTTTAGTTTGATGTTAAATCCTATGTTTGAGAAATCATGGAGTAGTTGAAAGTCATTATTACCATGTAGCTCATCAGTGATCCACTGTGTTTTCGAGAGTGATTTTTGGTCAAAAGAGCTTAAAATTTCATGTTCTGCCCCTTCTGTATCAATCTTGATCAAATCTGGAACGGTTGAAAGTATAGAAGAGAGGTAGGATTGGGCATACTTAATTTTGATTTTGACAGATTTTCCTTCATTGATCTCAAGATCATTATAGATTGAACCTCCACCAAAATTTTCTGAATCAGATGGGATAAATAGGGATGCGGTATCATACTTGGAGCCGAGCCCGTATGGCTGGCAATTTACATTATTGTATTGCTCAGTATTTGTATCTAATAGTGAGAAATTTTCTGGATGTGGTTCAAAAGAGTGAATGGTGCTGTTAGGGTATTTTTTTGAATAGAGGATGGAAGTGATTCCTATATTTGCACCAATATCAAGTATAGATTTAGGTTGGAATAATTCCGGTAGCCAGTACTCGCTATTGATCCCTTTTTTTAGCAGGATTTCAAAGATCATAATCATATCGCTCGTGCTGGTTCTGTAGCGGATATCCTTTCCGAAAAATTTGTACTTGTGTGTGATATGGGATTTGTTTTTTCTATCTTTCATGAATTGGATAGATTTTGATAACAGTAGGTACTATAAGCTAACAGCGGCCATTATGATATTCCTTGATTTTGTTGTATCCCATTGGTAGTAAGGGTTGTTTTGTTGTTGATAGAATATTGTAGTTTGGATTGATTTTTTTCTAGATCTTTTCGTTCAGCTTCAATGTGCCATAGATGAATGACTGTAGTTGAAAATCTCCCCTCTTTTCTTTGAATGTCAGAATTTATTAGCCGTATTACCAAATCACTATCCTCAAGTCCCCACCCTTGAAACTCTTCATTAAAACCATTAATGTCAAGAAGATCATTTTTCCAAGCAGCGAGATTACAGGTGATGGCCTTCTTCCATTTGTTGTGGTTTCTATATCGCCATTTCTTTCCTGGAAGTTTTAACAGCGGCAGTAATCGATTGACTCTTCCTGTGAGTCGCATCCAGAGCCATTGGTGTGGTTGATATAGTTGAACAGGCAATTGACCTGTAAGAGTTTCAATAGTAGCAGTTTCAGAGAGAAGTATACGGTTACCAGTAACAAACCATCCTTGTTCTGCCAGTTGAGCATGACGTGATAAAAAGTGTGGACGGGGAATGCAATCCCCATCCAAAAATAAAATATAATCTCCAGATGCTTGTTCGATGGCTCTGTTGCGAATGGCGGCGGCACGAAACCCATCATCCGGCTGCCAAACGTGATGTAGAGAGTAATGCTGCTGTCGTTGATGTTGTTCGATCAGGATTTTGGTGTCATCGGTTGATCCATCATCTGCAACGATTACCTCAAAATCAGGATAATCTTGGTAGGCAAGAACAGCAAGCACCCGGTTCAGTGCCTCTGGCCAGTTGTATGTGGTGACAATAACACTAATTTTGAGTATTTCCATTACGGTCCTTCTCATGCAGCAGTATTAGCTTGGCATATTTGTAGTAGGTCCCCTCTGCATTGGAGATGGCGAGCATTAATCCTTTCGCGCCATCCAGAAAACCGGCCTTCAGAATAAAAGTACGGAAAAAGGCCCACCATCCCTTTAGAATAGCCTTTGTCAGTGAGGCACTTTTACCTCTGCGGTAGAGCTGTTCTGCCCCAAGCGTGGAGTAGTGGTTGACCTTGTTCAGTACCTGTTCAAGATTCTCAAAGCTGTGGTGGATTAGTGATGCTTTTAACTGCCCTATAGTTCCATTAATGTTGAGGCGCTCATGAATCGGTGAGTCACTGAACTGCCCCTTGTTGGATTGGAATAGGCGCGGAACATAGTCAGGCCTCCAGCCGCTGTGCTGGATAAATTGCCCGCAGTAGCTGGAGAGTCTGGGGATCTCAAAGCCAGAAAAGTTGCCTGTTGAAATTGCCTGCTGAATCTCCAGTCTAAGCTCAGGGGTAACGACTTCATCGGCATCTATCGAGAGAATCCAGTCTCCTGTTGCCTTTTCAATAGCCCGGTTTTTCTGTATACCAAACCCGGACCACTCTGTTTCATAAACCTGAGACGTGAATCTTTTACAAATTTCTACAGTGTTATCACTGCTGCCAGAGTCCAGCACAATGATCTCATCAACCCAGATCAGAGATTGTAAGCAGGTCTCAATTCGAGAGGCTTCGTTCTTTGTAATAATTGTTGCGGAGATAGTGGGCATCGTCTACGTTTGAGTAGGGGAGAGTTTATTTGATGCAAAGAGTAGTGCTACAAAAAATATCCAAAAATGACCCTCACCCGCATCCATCAGCATTGAGTTTCCAAAACTGGCTACAATGATAAATGTGATCAACCCTTGGGCAATATATCGGTGCTCTAGTGAATT
>JACKQG010007243.1_pt1 | contig 11280 bp, 7 predicted proteins | sample 8237621 | NCBI WGS metagenome assembly JACKQG01 (sample SAMN15677084, study PRJNA649215) | marine metagenome | biome: marine; feature: Black Sea; material: saline water; isolation source: suspended particulate matter (SPM) from the Black Sea western gyre | collected 2013-06-09/2013-06-10 | depth... | reverse complement strand
CTCGCCGCATTTCGGCGAACGATGGGGGCGGCATTGGCTGGACAAGGCCCGTTACGCCGATTCAGATGGCTACGAAAAGGACCGACCACGGCCGAATGCGTGGCGATATCGCGACTGGGTGATCGAGGCGCTCAACAGGGACATGGCATTCGATCAGTTTTCCATCGAGCAAATCGCTGGCGATCTCCTGCCGAACAGCAGCCCAATCGAGCGTCTGGCAACCGCCTTCAATCGCCAGACGCTAACAAACACTGAAGGCGGAGTGGACCAGGAGGAATTCCGCGTCCTGGCGATCAAGGACCGAATTAACACACTGGGCACGGTCTGGCTCGGGCTGACCGTTGGTTGCGCTGACTGCCACAGCCACAAGTATGACCCGATCACACAGCGCGAGTACTATCAATTGTTCGCCTTCTTCAACAACGCTGACGAGATCAACACGGAATTACCCAATTCCGATAAACCGGTCCGCGTTATCGGCCAGCGCACGTCCAATCCTCGGAAGAGCCATGTCCTTCGACGCGGTGATTTCCTCCAGCCGGCGGCGGAGGTCGAACCCGCCGCCCTGGAATTGCTGCATCCGCTCAGCGCGCGCAACCGGGAAGGAGCTCCCGATCGACTGGATCTGGCCGAGTGGCTTGTCGATCCGGCCAACCCGCTAACGCCGCGAGTCGTCGTGAATCACATCTGGACGCACTTATTCGGCTGGGGGCTGGTGACTACGGTGAGCGATTTCGGCGTACGCGGCGCGCCTCCGACTCATCCGCGTTTGCTCGATTGGCTTGCCACTGAACTGATCGAGCGAGGTTGGAGCCGCAAGTCGATGATCAAGCTCATTGTCTCTTCGGCCACCTATCGTCAATCTTCGAGGCACCGGCCGGATTTGGCGAACACAGACTCTTTGAACAACTTGCTGGCGCGTCAGAACCGTTTTCGCGTCGATGCGGAGATTGTCCGCGATCTGTACCTGGCGGCAAGCGGTCTGTTGACGCAGAAGATCGGCGGCCCCAGTGTCTATCCGCCTATGCCCGCCGACGTAGCCGAGTTGAGCTATGCCAACAACTTCAAATGGACCACCAGCAAGGGCGACAACCGATATCGGCGCGGGATGTACACGTTTTTCAAACGGACGTCTCCTCATCCTAATCTGATCGCTTTCGACTGCCCCGACGCGAATACGACCAACGTCCAGCGTTGGGCCTCGAATACGCCGATTCAGGCATTGACCACGCTGAACAACGAGGTATTCGTGGAGGCCGCGCAGGCCATGGCTCGACGAGTGCTGACGGCCGCCGCGGTTTCCACGGATGCTGACCGCATCACGTACGCCTTTCGCTTGTGCGTGGCACGTGCGCCTTCTGAGGCCGACCGAAACCGTTTCGTCCGATTGCTGTTGAAGGCCCGCGCTTGGTATGGCGAACGTCCCGAACCGGCGAGAGAACTCGTCGGGCGGTACCAGCCCGATGGCGTCACACCGGTCGAGGCTGCGGCGTGGGTGGCAACAGCCCGGATCCTCTTGAACATGGACGAGTTTATCACTCGCGAATAGGGACCGTTCACATGCATCCGATGGGAGAACAGATCCGGCACACCCGACGTGAGTTCCTCAATACTTCGGCGAGCGGCCTGGGAATGATGGCGATTGGCGCGATGCTCGCCAAGGACGGATTGCTGGCGTCGCCCAGTGCTTTGGCTGCCGAAAACGAAGCACCGAACGTGGTCAATCCGCTGGCCCCGAAACCGCCGCATTTCGAGGCGAAGGCCAAATCGTGCATCTTCATCTTCATGGCCGGGGCACCGAGCCAGCTTGATCTGTTCGACCCCAAGCCGAAACTCAACGAGATTCACGGCCAGAAACTCCCCGATTCGTTCACCAAGAATGTGCGGTTTGCCTTCCTCCAGAAGGATACGGCCACCGTGATGGGTTCGAAACGGAAGTTCACCAAGCACGGCCAGTGCGGGATGGAATTGTCTGATCTTCTGCCCCACATCGGCACGGTAGCTGACGACGTTCTTCTGGTACGAAGCTTGGTCTCGGGTCAGTTCAACCATCATCCGGGGCAGTTGCTGATGCAGTGCGGCCGGGCGAGTTTCGGTTTGCCGGCCATGGGATCGTGGCTCACTTACGGACTGGGGAGCGAATCGCAGAATCTACCCGGCTACGTGGTACTGAATGCCGGGCGAGGCTCCAGCGGCGGGGCCACCTTGTGGCAAAGCGGTTTTCTGCCTTCGGTCCATGCGGGCGTTCTGTTCCGCAACCAGGGCGAGCCGGTGCTGAATCTGGAAAACCCGCCAGGGCTGCCGCCTGACTTGCAGCGAGAAGGACTGGACGTGTTGCGCGAAATCAACCGGGGCCGTTTCGAAGAGATCCGCGACCCGGAGATCGCCAGCCGCATTGCCAGCTACGAACTGGCATTCCGCATGCAAACTGCCGCCCCGGAGTTGATTGACTTGACCAGCGAGAGCAAGAAGACGCTGGACATGTACGGCGTGGATCGGGCCGAGCCGGAGGGCAAGGGCGGTCGCGGCAAACGGGGTAACACATGGGCGGACTTTGCTCGCAACTGCCTCTTGGCCCGGCGACTGGTCGAACGCGGCGTGCGGTTTGTCAACATCATCTACGCATCTTGGGACCACCATAGCAAGCTGGACGAGGAACTGCCGTACAACACCGGCGCGGTGGACCAGCCGATTGCGGCTTTGATCAAGGACCTCAAACAGCGCGGGATGCTGGACGAGACGATGGTCGTGTGGGGCAGCGAGTTCGGCCGCACGCCCCTGGGCGAAAATCGCGGCGGATCGAAGAACGTAACGGGTCGCGATCATCACCCGTTTGCCTTCAGCATGTTTCTGGCCGGTGGCGGTATCAGCGGCGGGCAGGTCTACGGTGCCAGCGACGAGATCGGATGGCGGGCCGTGGACAAACCAACTCACATCAACGACCTGCACGCCACGATGCTTCATCTGTTCGGGCTGGATCACCTAAAACTAACGCATCGCTTCCAGGGAAGAGATTTTCGGTTGACCGATGTGGGCGGCAAGGTGATCGAGGATTGGATTGCATAGGTCGCGGGATGGCGCACTGTCTACCCCTCCCATCTTCCTTCGGGCCTCGGCAGCAACTACAGTATCACCAACGCCAGTCGACTGGGACCGTACGAGACTCGGGAGGGCGAAGCTCCTGCTGAGCTGGATTCCTGGCACTGACGCGTGGCTCGGCGGGAGCCTCGCCCTCCCGAAACCCCATGGTCCTTGCGTCGCCAGCTTTCAGCCGACGAAATAAACTGGCCCGCTTGTCGGCTCAAGATTTGTCCAAAGAGCTACCCGACCAGCACTTACCGAGGGAGTCCATGCTCTACTGCCCACTTCGCATGCTCAGCTACGGCCTGCTTCTGATACTTCTCGCCAATTGCGGCGCGGCAGCCATGGCTGAGAGTGAAACTCCAACAACGGGTGCCGGAGAGCAGATACTCTACGTGGCGCCTCAGCAGGCAGAAAATGGTCGCGGCGTCAGCCAGGCAACTGCTGCAGATTTCCGAGACACGGACTTCTGGTCGCTCGTTCGGCAGGCCAACCAGAATGGCCCGGTCCTGGTCAACTTTCTCGACGGCAAGTACATCGTCAGTTCCAATGCCGAAAACGCGATGCCGACCTTGAGCCTGGCTGACCTTGGGCATAAAGACCATCCATTGACCCTCCAAGGGATCAGCCAGAACGGCGTGGTCTTCACGCGGCACCCGGACGACAGCATGGAGGGCAAGAACGGCCCGGGTTTTCTGCAGATTACGCGATCGCAGAATCTGGTCGTTCGCAACCTGCATTTTACCGGCAAGCAACCTATCGGATACGCCACACACTTTGGCGGCAGCGTAAATGTCTTGATTGAAGGATGCAGTTGGATCGACCTGCCGGGCGTCTATTACGGGGCGACCGGCACGGCCAATGCCTCGACGGACCACGTCACCTTCAAAGACTGCGTGTTCAAACGCGTTGGCAGCGGCGGGCACGCGCATATGGCTTACAATGCTTACGATCCGAAGCACATCCGCTTCGTCAATTGCCGTTTCGAAGACTGCGCCGGTGATTACGTTCGCTTTCGGGACGGCACTGACTTCGGTGTGGTCGTGGGGTGTACGTTCAAGTCCACCGGGTATTATCGAAATGTGAACATGCCATTCATTACGGTTCCGTTGTTCAACGACGATGATCCGGCGGAGCAGAAGCGATCACCGAACTATGAGTTCTTTGGAACGCATTTCTTGATCTTCGACAATACGTTCATCTATGCAAACGACCGTCCCGAAGGCGTCCGCGTCGCGTTGCTGTTCCACCACAGCGGATTCGATCCGCCAGGCCGCAAGCATCTGCTGACCGAAGAACAAGCTGGACTTCTGGAAGACGGAACGGTGGCTGAGAAGAAGGCGTTTATGCTGGAAAACCTGGGCGTTGACGCCAACAGCGTACACTTCTTTAACAACCGTTTCATCGGCGTCGACTTGAAGGTCGCGTACAGATCCGGCGCGGCCTACGGAGCCAAATCGAAGGGCTGGAGCGGAACCGTCGACATCGCCGACACGGTCAATGGCGCCGAAGTCGCTGAAACGGTCGAAGACGCTTTGAGGTTCTTTGATTGAAACTACCACGCCGGCTCAACAGCAAAGGAGAGACTTGATGGTACCAAAACAGAATAAACTGATGCTCGTGATTCTTGTTTTCGCCGCTACGGTTTTCGCTGCCAGCGGCTTTCTGTACGCGCAGGACGAAAGTCTTAAGCCGGGCATCAACGAGGGATACAAGAAACAGAAGATCGAGCCGTTCATCGCTCGTTTTGAAAACGAAAAGCGGGTCGTCGTACAGAAACGCGCCGAGATTCTGGCGGCGTGTCAACTGAAGGCCGGCATGATCGTGGCCGATGTCGGGGCTGGCACGGGGCTTTTCACACGCCCCTTTGCTGCCAAGGTCTCGCCGAACGGCAAGGTGTACGCTGTCGACGTGACGGAGCAATTTGTCAAACACGTGGAAAAGACGTGTCGCGAGGAAGGGCTCACAAACGTGGTGGGCGTCGTGTCGAAGCCAACATCCGCTGAATTGCCTGCTGGGTCCATCGACCTGGTCTTCACGAGCGATACCTACCATCATTTTGAATACCCGTACAAGATGCTCGCCTCGATTCGCGGGTCCCTGCGCGATACGGGCATCCTGGTGATCGTCGATCGTAAGAAAGCCGACAAACATGTGCGAGCGGATCAAGCGACGGTCAAAGAGGAAGTGACGAAGGCCGGTTTCCAATTGCTGGAGGAAAAGGACGTCACAGAAAGTCAGTACCTGATGCGCTTCGCAAAGAGTGATCCGAACGCGCGGCGCATGCAATACACCGCTCGTTCCCGAGAGGAGGCCGTTCGTTGGCAGCAAGATTTGCGAAAGCAACTGCTTGGGGTCCTGAAGCTGGACGAGTTGGTGGCCAAACGCAAGGAGATTCCCCTGGAACCCGTCGAAGTCTCGTCGGAAGACAAGCAGAACTACAGACTGACCGAATTAGAAATCACCAGTGCTCCGGGCCGAAGGATTCGTTGCCTGGTGACGCATCCACAACCCTATACCGGCCTTTGTCCAGCCATTGTCTGCATTCACGGGCATGGCGGAAATCGCCGCACGGTTTACGACAACGATTCGATCTATCATCGGTTTGCCACGGTTTTGGCCGAAAACGGTTACGTGACAATCTCGGCAGATGTGGGCCAGCACGACGTGAAGGATGCGAAGCTGACGCTTATGGGAGAGCGGCTTTGGGATCTGATTCGATGCGTAGACTACCTGGAATCCATGCCGCAGGTCAATCGGTCCAAGCTGGGATGCGCTGGGCTATCGTTGGGCGGCGAGATGGCAATGTGGCTGGGCGCTATGGACGAACGCATGGCAGCCACGGTCAGTTGCGGATTCCTGACGCGTATGGACCAGATGGAGAAGAACCACTGCATGTGCTGGAAATTGCCCGGTTTGCGTGAGCTGGTCGATTTCGCCGACATCTACGCGCTCACTGCCCCACGCGCTCTTCAGTGCCAGAACGGCAACCAGGAGCCGCCAAGTCAGTTTCCGCCGTCGTTGGCGCGTGAGGCGTTGGCGGAAATCAAACTGACGTACAAGGACCTCGGCGAACCGGGCCGCGCCGTTCTCTCTGTGCACGACGGCGGGCATGAGGTAGACGTTCCCGCATTGCGTGGCTTTCTTGCTAAGCACCTTGGCCAGCCGTGAGCTTCGCCAGGCGTACTCTGTAAAGACGCGGCTAAGCGACTCTGAGTTCTTTCAGACAGCAGAAGACCTATGGAACCCACAGGGAAACGACATACGCAGGCTCCTTTGAATATCGTCGTCGGGCTTCTTCTCTGCGTCGTGATCACGAGCGTGCGGGATGTCGCCGGCCAGACGACCGGTCAGGTTGTGTCGCTCTGGGACGACCCGAGTTGGGAACGTGGTCTGACCGTGTGGAGCCCCAAGCCGGGTCGGCATGTGAAACAAGGGGAATTGCGGCCGTGGCCTGATCGGGGCGCTCCAGTGTGGGGCGTGGCCCAATGGCACAGCCGTTTCACACTGGCCGATGCCACGCCGGAGAAATTGACGTCCGGTGCCGTGCGTTTCTCCGACGGCGCCAAAGCCGTGGTTTTCGGGCCGGCCGCCAGCGATCAAGCGGACCTGATCCTGGCATTGGACGCGACCAAGGAGTACGGCCCGCGGTCGCCGGAGCCGGGCGATCCTTGGCCACATCTGCTGGTCGAACGGCGTCTGATCGAGCACCCGGCGATCACCGAAACGGCGTCTGTACCTCTTCACATCCGTTACCGATTGCTGAAGGCGCGTGCGGACGAGCGTCCCGGATGGACCGATCGCCGGCATACGGCCCAGTTCGTATTCTACGTGACGGTGCAGAATCTCAATCGTAGTTCACCCGGGCACGGCGACTACCTGTGGCTCGGATTGCTGTTGTACGACCGGCGCCATCGTTTTCCGCCCGCGTATGCCGCGCAGGATATCGGTTCATCGAAGAAGAAAGGTACGGGCAAATTCATCTTCCAGCCCGATTTCAAGCGAGTATCGCAGCAGAGTCCGCACGATGGCGAGTGGGTGACGATCGACGCCGATCTTCTGCCGATGATGCGAGAGGCGTTGGACACGGCATGGCAGCGAGGCTATCTTGAAGAATCGAAAGATCCGGCCGACTACCGCCTGGGCAGCATGAATATGGGATGGGAGATTACTGGACCGATCGACGCCGCGGTTCAAGTGCAAGGTTTGAGACTTGACGCACGGATGAAACAAGAGTAACGCGGTTCGACCGTCGCGTGATAGTTGCGCCGAACAATGGAGCGCCATCTGGCGATCATATTCATTCGCTGCCGCCCTGAATTCGTTGGGAACGCTTCTTGTTGCCCAGCGAATTCAGGGCGACAGCGAATAGGATCCGGGCATCGGCGAGCGAGCGAAGGGGCCCGGATTTCGTGTACATTTAATTGCCTTGCGAGGAGAACACGATGACTACCATCACACGTCGACGATTTGTCCAGAGCGCGGCGGCCATGGCGTTGGCCGCGCCGCTGACTGGCCGACTGGCCCGAGCCGCGGAAACGAAGATGCACGTGGCCTGCAATCATTTTTGCTGGATCAACATGTATCGCAGGCAAAGCAAAGACTTCAACGCCGATCTTGACGCCGGATTGGCCGAAGTGAAGCGATCCGGTATGGATGGTCTGGAAGCGATGCTCGGTGACGCGGCATCCGCCGAGCGAATCGTTGCGTTGTTGAAGAAACACGGTCTTGAGATGCGTTCGTTCTATACGGGTGCCACGCTTCACGATCCCGCCGCGACGGACGCGAGTATCGAACGAGTGGTCGCAACGGCCGCGAAAGCGAAGGAACTGATTGATCTGCAGATTGTCGTGGTCAACCCAACGCCTCTGCGTGGGCAGGCCAAGTCGGACGCGCAGCTTGCGACTCAGGCCAAGGGCATGACGCAACTCGGCGGCCGTCTGGCAGAATGCGGCATGACGCTCGCCTACCACTTCCACGCTCCGGCGTGGCAGAACGAGGGCCGCGAATTTCATCACGTGATGACCGAGACCGATCCGAAGCTCGTCAAGTTGTGCCTGGACACGCACTGGGTTTATCGCGGCAGCGGCAACAACGCCGCGCGAGTGTACGAGGTGGTCAAGCGATATGGCAAACGAGTTGCGGAATTGCACCTCCGGCAATCGAAGGATGGCGTGTGGACCGAGTGCCTGACCGACGGCGACATCGATCACGTGAAGGTGGCCGACGGGCTTAAGGCACAAGGCGTCAAACCGCTAATCGTGCTGGAGCAGGCGGTCGAGAAGGGCACGCCGAACACGATGGACGCCGTAGAATCGCACCGCCGCAGCCGGACTTACGTGGAGAAGGTGTTCGCAAGACTCTCGTGACCGCGAACTCGGCAGGGTTTGAACTGACGGATTGACAGCCAATTGGGAAGCGGTACGCTGACAAGTCGGGACGAACGATGAGGGACTTCCGCGAGGTTCTGCCCTCATTCTGACGTTCTACCAGTGGGAGAGAGTTCGTAGGGTGGGCCAAGTCCTCGCGGGCCCACCGAATCGTCCAGCAACCACTTGGTGGGCCCGCGAAGACTTGGCCCACCCTACAGGATACGCGCACGACGCTCAGTTGATACCGAGTAGAATTCGACCGTTCTCTCCGCGGGAGAGAAGTTTTCTTGGACTCGCACTACACGAATTGGACGAACGGGCCCCACAACATGCCAACGGGATTCATTACCAAGATAATCGCCGAGAAGAAGATCGGCTTCATCGCGTCACGCGACGGTGGTCGAGACGTGTTCTTTCACAGCAGTGTGGTTGCAGGCGATCAGTTCGACAAACTGGAGGAGGGGCAGACCGTCTCGTTCGATCTTGATGAGACGCAAGGAACGAACGAACGACCACGCGCCGCCAAGGTAGAACCGAGCGACGAAAAGCGACCCACTGGCAGCAAGGGCGCCGACCCGCAAGTTGCTCGCCACCCCCGAGCCCGACGTCGCAAGCCAACCTGGAGAGATTAGTCACAATGAACGAACAAGACGGATTATGGAGTCGGCGAGGATTCTTGGCTTCTCTGACGGCTGCAGGCGCGGCGAATCTCATCGCTCCGGCACGAGGGATTTGCGCTGACGAGCCCAAGGGCGTCAAACTGGGATTCGACAATTTCTCGATGCGAGCTTTTGAGTGGAAGGCACCGCGACTGATCGAGTACGCCTCGTCGTTGAAGGTGGACACACTCCTGCTGTCGGATCTCGACGTGTACGAAAGCCTCGACGAGGACTACCTGAAGGAGATCCACGCCCAGGCCGACCGAGCGGGGATCGAGCTTCATGCCGGTACAAGCAGCATCTGTCCCACCTCGAAGTCGTACAACGAGAAGAAGTGTGGCAAGGCCGAGGATCACGCGCGGCTGCTTGTCCGCACCGCGAAACGGCTGGGAAGTTCCGTAGCCAGATGCTACCTCGGCAGCCGACGCGATCGGGACGACGACGGAGGTATCTATCGCCATATCGAAGAGATGGTCAAGGTGCTGAAGGCTGTGAAGAGCGAGGCGGAAGATGCGAATGTGAGAATCGCCGTGGAAAACCACGCCGGGGATATGCAGGCATGGGAGCTTGTGAACTTGATCGAAGAGGCGGGGAAGAGCTTCGTAGGCGCGACCATGGACCCAGGGAACGCTACCTGGACGCTCGAAGATCCAATGGTCAACCTGGAAATCCTCGGTCCCTACGCCGTCACCACGGGCATCCGCGATACGGCTATGTGGGAGACGGACACCGGAGCTGCCGCCATGTGGGCGAACATGGGACAAGGTGTCGTGGATTGGCCGGCTTATGCAAAGCGATTCCGCGAGCTATGCCCCGACACTCCGTTTGTACTGGAGATCCTCTCCTATAGGTGGCCGGGCGAGGCGCCATACCTCAAACCCGAGTTTTGGTCGAGATTCCCCAAAGCCCGTGCGCACGAATTCGCCCGCTACGTTGCGTTGGCCAAACGCGGCAAACCGTTCGAGATCCCACCCGGCCGTCCGACGGGCGACGCGTCAAAGGAACTGGAGCAGGCGCAACAGAAGTTCGACCTGGAAGAGAGCCTCGAGTACTGCAGGCAGGTCTTGGAACTGGGCCTCAAGAAATAGCCAGCACGACAAGGCCAAGTGCCACGGCGCCGAACTCCTGCATTAGACCGTTTAACCCGAAGCCGAAGGCGATGGCGGGTGTTGCGCATAGACCGTCCATGCCGCTGCCCGCCATCGCCTTCGGCTTCGGGTTAAACTGGCATTCGCCGCACCACTTTCTCAACGCCGGGAAGCACCCGCGATGGGGATAGAAACATGATGAAAAGACGCACTGCACCATTCATCTTCTGCGTGCTGCTGATATTGCCCGCCCCAACTACTCCGGCCGACTGTGCCGAGTTGCCGCGGCCTGTCGTCGAATTCACGTTCGACAATGGACTGAACAACACGGGAACAGGCGGCGGAGCGGGGACCGTGACGGTTTACGCGGAGGGAGACGCCCCAGTGCTCGCACGCGGCCCGTGGGCAAGGTGTCTCGACCTCAGCCAGTCATCGCGATTCGGGGGAACCACAGCGGACAAAGATCCGGCCGGCGCGGCCATGCTGTATTCAGGAACCGAAGTGGATCAGTTGAGCGACTTTTCCGTCACGTTCTGGATGAAAGCTCCCGTGGGCGAGCGCGGTATTGCATCGCGGATCCTGACCAAGTCTTCGTCGTGGGAGATAACCTACGGTGATGGTTTGGCCGCGTTCTACGCCACCGAAAGCCACAGCAAACGGCATTACAACCCCCGGCGACTGTCACATGACCCTCGCGGTCGATGGACCTTTGTCGCGATGGTGGTGGACGCGGCGGAGGGCAAAATGAGAATTCGCATGGGCGATCGCGTCGACGGCCTGGCCGAGGAGATCACGCACGATTTGGTCGAACCGATCCCGCAGACGGAGTCGGCGCTCGAAATCGGCAACTTCAACGGGATTCGTCCGTTCAAGGGATTGTTGGACAATCTTCGCGTCTACGACCAGCCGCTGTCCGCCGAGCAAATCCAGGTGCTTTTCGAATCAGACCAAGCAAGAACCACGCCCCCCGAGCTTGTGTACTCGCGCGGGATCACTGCACACGGCCAACGAGCGTTCCGGCTGAAGCCATCGGCCATCCCGTTTTCTAGCCGCTGGCAAAACCGCAAAAAGGAACAGACG
>JACKQG010007242.1_pt1 | contig 11286 bp, 7 predicted proteins | sample 8237621 | NCBI WGS metagenome assembly JACKQG01 (sample SAMN15677084, study PRJNA649215) | marine metagenome | biome: marine; feature: Black Sea; material: saline water; isolation source: suspended particulate matter (SPM) from the Black Sea western gyre | collected 2013-06-09/2013-06-10 | depth... | reverse complement strand
CGCAAGTGCATGGTCGTAAGGTGCGTAGGTCGCCCCCTCCCAAGAAACGCAGTTTGACAACCTGCAGCGGCCACATCGACCGAAGCGTTGACGCAGCAGTGGACGGTCTCAGTCAGAAAACATTCCTTTGCCGCACCACTGCCGTCGCTTCCGTAAGGCTACCAAGAATTTCGGACGACCAGTCCTGCCGACTTTTCTCGAGAATCAGAACGCTGGGAACTCCTGCTAAGCAAGGTTCTTGACACATTACGGAAGCGGCTAATTTCGCGTCTTGCGGCGAATCATCCAGCCGACTACAGGGACCGAAGAAACTCATTCCATCACAAACCACGTGAAACCTTCGGGGGCGATCTCGACGGGGATTTCGATCGAGTAATCTCGGTTCAGGCGGTAAGTCTCTGCCTCACCCTCCCGGTCTCGGACCTCGGCCTTGTCCGTTAGCCCGGTGTAGTAGAGGTTGACGCGGATCGTTTTCTTCACTGGTTCTTTGAGTGGGTTGAACGCGACCAGCAGGCCTTTTTGATTGAGCTTGGGGTTGACGTGGAGCATCCAGTCCAGATCGCGTCCATCGGCGCGACGGCCGTGGACGACGTCACTCTCCAGAATGTCACGGTACTCATTGAACCAATCGACCCATGTCTTGACAAGCGTCTGGGTACGGTCGGTGTCATAGAGGCGCGGGCCTCGGTAGCACGCCTGCACGCCCATTCCCAGATTGCTGGCCAGCATGCGTTCGTAGTGGTCGCGGTGCTGATCGAGCGGTTCGATCGTCGCGGCGGCTCCGCCGCCGTGATATTGTGTCAATGGCACGAACATCCAACCCATGCTGGGCGTTTTGGTCCAGGTGCCATCAAAGATATTCTGCCGCGTGTGGATCACCTGTTGGGCGCGTGGCAAGGACCAGTTGGTCTCTCTGTATCCCATTCCGCATTTGCTCGATCCGGCCAAGTAGTAGTAGTCCGGCACGTTCAGGTAGACACCATTGGCGCGGCACCATTTGTAGAAATCACTGATGATGCGCCATTGGACCCACTGCGAGTCGTCGAGCCCCTTTTGCAGCGGCGGTCGTGACGTGACATCCAAGTCGCCCGGATAGGAACCGTCGTGTTCGAGCAGTGTGAAGCCTGTCTTGCCGAAGAAGTCGTAGAGTTTGCGGAAGTAGTCCTGCCCCCACTCGGACGTCAACGCGGGGCAGTTGCCGAAGGTTGGCGACGTGCCGGGTGGTGAGACGACGTCGTTGCCGCCGCCCACGCGCCGGGACGCCAGCAGCGAGTAGCCGCCGATCTCGATGCCTTTCTGCCGCGCGTAATCAGCTAGCCCCTTACACAACTCGATGTATTCGGGGCTGTCGTTTTCGATGTTGAACCCGCTGCCGAAAGACAGGATCAGCATTTCGAAACCCACCTCGGCGCACTGATCAATCGCCGCACGCACGGCGTCGGGATCGGCCGTCCGCATATGCATCATCAGCGGGTTCTCGGTCACCCACGGGGCAATGGTGCGGTACATTCTTCGCAATGACAGCCCTCGCCGCTCGCGCTCGGTCGAGTCATACACCAGCTCGAACGTGCGGAACGATTCGAACGTCGCACCCGGCTCGATGTCCTGGGCGGGGCCGTAGGTGGGCTCCACCACCAACAGGCAAGGTGTCTCGCGACGGTAATTGACCTGCGTTTGAAATTGGGGATCGCTCCGCCAGTGGACCACATGACGGTTCGAGTTGGCCGACTGGAACCCGCCAAAGGCCATGTCCGTTTCGAGGTGCAGCGACTGCGGCCGGGGCAAAGGAACGCCCTCGCGTTTCTCGACCCAGTTGCTGTCCTCGACGACAGCCAATAGCTCGCCGGTCAATCGGTCGACGGTGATCTTTTCATCCGTAGGGTTGTGCACGGTGATCCACTTGCTCATCACGGGCACACCGTCGTATAGTTCGTAGTGCACCGATACGCGAACTCTCTCTGCCTCCATCACCTTGGCCGCCCGCTCTGCCAAAGCCTCCTTGCCCATTTCGCCATAGGCAGCGAAGTTCATCGCACGCAAACGGACCAGTTCACCTTTCTCTCCACCAAAGTCACTGCCGCCGCCGGTCCGATCAAGTTTCCCGAGTCGCACGGCCGACGGTTCACCCAAAACCGTCGCATCCACAGTGTGAACCGTACGCCACATTCCATCGATAGGTTTGGCCTCCAGCAGCAACACGCCGTCTTCCAGCCGCATTCGCAGCGACCACGGACGGCTGATGTCCAGCGGCTGTGCGTCGCCCAGACGGAGATGTTCGCTGCGTCCGTCAAACGCGCCGAGATACGGTTTCTCTGAACCGGCGTCGCCGCCCGGCCGGATGTAGAACTTGACAGTGCTTGACTTGAACACGAGCGTCAGGCCCGGCCCCCAGCTTGCACTGCGGTCGGTACCGACGTCGATCGTCGTCTCGACCAGCCGCGTTCCTTCTGGCAGGTTGCGCTCGACGTAAACCGCGGTGTTCGCAGGCGTGTAGATCTCGCCCACCTTTCCCTCATTCACGAACGAACTACGTTCATGGCTGTCGGAGACGTGCACCGCCCATGCTGCGTCGAGCGTCTTGAAATCGTCGGCGATCAACGTGGTGCGACCGTCGCCACTGCCCTGCGGACCGTCAGGCCCCAGCGGCGACGTTAGCGGCGCGGCGTAGTCCATGCGGAGGTAAACGCCGTTTGGTGGCCACGTCGCATCCGGCGCGTGGTGCCGCACTCGCTTCCAGGCGAAACGTTCAGCAGGTTGCCCCACGTGGAGGCCGACAAACTGGAACGCGTCGGGAGCCGCCCGCACCTGTTCGAGCCACTCGGGCAGGAGGTAGGCGTAATTCGGCTGGCCGGTCAAGCCGCCGACCTCGTAGCGCACACCGTTGATAGTGACGATCGCCTCAGGCTTGACGCCGCGAAGGATCGCCTGGCCCGTGATGAAATTGTCCAGGCCAACCGTCGCGCCGTTGGGCGCAATGCGAAACGTTCGCCGTACCAGGCCGTTGTCCAATGCGATTTCATGCGGATGACCCGTACGATAGACGTCGGCCTTGTACGGCGAGTCGTCGATGAGCCAATCTGTCGGTGAGGCGGCAATGGAGGCAGGGAGTTCCGGTAATCGCTCCACGTCGGCTGCTCGAAGCGTGGCGGAGGTGGCTAACAGAGCCAACGTGCAGAAACACAGTGGAAATGAAATATATCGCAAGTCGAGGTCTCCTATGGTTGTTGCAGCAACACACAATCCAGACCAAAAAACGAGCCGGAACCGCGGGAGTTGGGATTCTTGCCGACCAGTTCGGCGCGGATCGTGATGACATTGCCCGCCGGTTGTACGATGCCAAGGTCCACCACTTCGATGGTCACCGGATCGGCCTCGTACAGATCGATCGGCTGGCCGATGGGTTTAGCATTGGCTGACAATTGCACGATGCCGAAATCATAGCTGCGGACCAGGTGCAGGATCACGCGCCGAGGTTTGTACTGTTCGGGGAACGTGAACTCGACAAAGTCACCTTTCTGTCGTCCGGCGACGAAGTAATGGGCCTGGCCGCTCATGCGCTTCGGGCGAAATTTGGGGTGGGGCACCTGCGGCCCGCTGCGCAAGCCGGGGGACTGGGCCGAGGGTTTGAGATCCTCGAATTCGATGGCACCCTCGACACGTCGGACTTCCCCAGCGCGAATCTGTTTGGACCGCGCGTCCAACTCGGCGAGCGACACGATCGGTTTGACGGCGCGTTCGGTTTGGGGTGGACGGTTGTGCGTGGCGCCCGGTCGAGCGTACCACCACGTCACCGCCGAGTAGCCTAGCAGGTTCCACGGGTTGCGAATGCCGACGCCGAACGAGGCTTCCATGTCGAAACGTAGACGTCTGGTGAACGGGGCGGCGTCCAGGCCGCGATGGCGCGTGCAGATGTTGAAGCCGCGCGTCCAGCCGTCCAACCCGCCGACGCGGATGTTTGCCAGGAAAGGATGGGAGAATTCGTCGTCGCGAGTCGGTACACGCCCGCCCGCCCAGCCGTAGTAGTCTTCGGTGCCAGTGCCGAAGTGCGAGGGAAAGTTGCGTTCATTGTCGTCGTCGATGTAGATCTTCTCGTCCCCTTCGCCCCACCAACTGCCGTTGGGATTCAGCACGGTCCACTGGTCACCGACCAATACACCCTGGCCGTGGATATCGATGAAATTCCAATCTTGGAACTTCGACCCCTGGACCACATCGTCGGGACGCCAGTTTGCGCGAAAGTGCATCGAGCGGTTGTCCCAGTCCCACGGTTCGGCCGCAATGCACACGTTAGCCTGCACGGGTTCGGAGCCCAGGTTGATCAGCTTCAGCTCCGCAGATGTTTGGTACGGCATTACCCAGCGGCAGATCATCGTGCCCTCGCCGGTCACTTCCCGGGCGAAGGTCTTGAACGGATGGATCGAGTCGGCGCACCCGAAGAAGTCGCCCATCGGGCACCAGATCGTTTGTTCGCCATCAAAGCAGCCGGTCAACACAGTTGAACGCAGGCAGCACGCTCTGCTCTCGTCCGTTGGGGCAAGTTGGATTTCCAGGTATCGAATGGCTGCGCTGCCGTCGGGAGTAGGAACCACCATCTCGCCCTCGGATTCGAGCGTGTCGTGGACGTGTCTGATCGTCTCCTCCGGCGGCGGTGTGCCAACAAGCGTCTCGCCGATGGCCACCAGCTTCTGTTTCGCCGCTTCGTAGCCTTTGGGAGTGAACGTTTCCACCGCGGTACCCTTCGGATAGGCGCGGTAATTGACGATGTAGTAAAATGGCTTGCCGACCATCGTGATCTTGCAGCTCTGTGCATAGGGGATCGGCAAATACAGATCGCCGGCGCGGGCCGTGAATTGAGCGAATGGTTCGCCGGCGAAATCCATGGCAGTGACCAGATGGATCAGGGGGCAGTCGACGACGGTTTGGTCCGCTCCGTCCAGGTAGATGCGGACATTGGGTCCAATCCGTTCGTTGAAGTTGTAGTAGAAGAACGGCGTCCAGATGCGCGTCAGGCACCCTGGCCCGTCGTGCTCCATCATGATCCACTCGGTCTGGTCGTTGCGCTCTTGGGTGCGGATAAAGCCCACACCGTCCTGGTCGGCGAACCAGCCAGGCTGATCCGGAGCGACTGAGGCACGGTTGTAGCTGCTGGCCTGGCGCTGCTGGTAGACCGGCTGCGGCCAACGCGCCAACGCGTCGCGGTCAGCCATCTCGTTCAACAAGGTCTGCAGGTTGACAGCTTCATCGGCCGTCGCCGAACATACTGTTGCGGCCATCAAAGCCAACCACATGATCCTCAACCGCCGGGAACTCATCTGAACCTCATCGTGTTTCTCTTCGCTGAAGTTCACGCTCTAGCGTGTCTTCGAAAGCACGCTAAAGCGTGAACTCCAACTGGAACGGGCCGAAGCTTGAATCCCAGCGATCACACTCTTCGCAATCTCGCCGATCTTCTTGCCCTCAGTATCCACCAGGATCAACGCCATGCTGCTCGTCGTTGCGGGTAGTTCGAGCGTGCGGTCGAGCACAATGGGCCGGAGTGGCGTTGCGTGAGCATCGACTACGTCGGTCAGCAGTGTCCTGCTTTTCGCGTCGTATGCCTCAAGGATCAGCCGCCCCATGTGGAAGATACCGAAGCGTCCGCTCAAGCAAACACGATCACCGTCGTGCCGGTACGCAAGCGGCTGGGAAACCACGCCGGCATCGCTGCAACCCACCACGGGAAAATCGCCTCCGATGCGGCAGGCGTACCAGTCATACCGCCACGTGAAGCTTTCGCCTGGTCGCAGCCGAGCGTACGGGCTGAGGAGTTCGCTTTCGAACACGTATGGGTTGTCAGGGCGACGGTCCGGCATGTCCATCCATTTGTTGTAGGCGTAGATCCGGCCGACGCCATTGTGCCAGAACTCGACGCTGGATCCGTCTGGGTAGTCCTTTTCGGGATTGAACGTAAAACGCTGGACGAAGACGTCCCCCTCGCGGCCATCCACAGTGGCGACCCAACCGGCGTGACTGTCCAAGCCGATCTTGCCGACCTTGTAATGATAGCTAACTTTCATCAACCCGCTCTTCGCATCAGCCACGAATGACGGATTGTCCTTTTCGCCGAAGATGACTCGATAGCCTCGTTCGAAGTGGCTTCGAGGGTTGATCGGGCACCAGGCGCGCATGAGGCGGTTATAGTCATCGCTGTCGGGCAGCCCCGCGTCGAGCTGCGTGTGAGCCCAGATGCCCCAGCGGCGCGGCTTGTCGTCGATGTTGGTCATCGTGGCCTCGACGGATACGCGCGTTGACTGGGGCGAAAGACGGATGCGGCGGCTGAAGCGGATGCCACTGCGGGGATCGTCGCGGCTGGTCAAGCGGATTGAGGCGGACCCAAGTTTCGTCTCGGCGCGATAGGGCTGCCCATCCAGCACGGCGTCGGGTGGTCCCGGCCATTGCAGGTCGTTGTCCCAGCCCTGCGGAGCCGGCCAGAGCTTGTCACCGCCGTAGTTCATCCAGCCGTCGTCCGGGTCCAGACCGGTTTCCGGTGACGACTTGCCGGTCAGTGCCGGGTTGACCCAGAAGAATTCCTTCTCGCCCAGCGCGTACTGGATCACCCGACCGCCAATCTCCGGCACCACGTGCAGTTGCACGAGATCGTTCTTCAAAACGTAAGCCTTCCAGCCCCTGTACGTTGCGGGCCGTACCGTCTGAGCGTCTGCGCTTGTGACTAAGCACACGGCGAAGCACAACGTGGTAGCTGTCAAGCCGCGGAAATTCATGGTTTTCTCTTTTCGGTTTGCTCTGCGAGCAAGTGCTTCTGCAGCAGCTTGATCTCTCCACTCGCCGGATCGAGCGCGTCGCCCAACTAGATCCTCCAGATAAACGATGATCTACACCGTCGCCAGTGTGCGACCAGATTCAAATCGTTGAAGTACCTTTTGGGTCGTCTCACAAGCTCCCATCGATGTCAGGCTTCGTCTGTCATGCCCTCTGTTTCCGTGACAGGCTTCAGGTCGCGCATGCGATGACGCGGGAAGACCCAATTGTGCAAGTAGAAAAGCACCGTAAACAGCAGGACGGCCATATTCAGATTCCAGAAAAGCGTCACCAACGTCGTACCAGCGATGGCAAGAAACTCACGGTTGGTGACGAAGATCTTTTGGTCGTCATGTCGCGAGAAGAAGGGATGAAGTAGTCGATGACTGTCCTTGACCCACTCGCCGACGTACAGCCGCAACGGTCTCCAGTCGAAGACGTCGTAGCCGACCTTGAAAAGGATGCCCGCAAACACCGCCTGCGGTATTAGATTGATCAGGTCCTGCAGTAGGATGATCTCGATGAGGGCGAAAACACCGACTAGGACTCCTGCCAGACGCATCGTGGCACGCTCTTTGACGATCAAGACCGAGCGGATTGTTGCCTGGGCGCCGGCAATACCACCCAGTGCTGCAACGACCGCCGAGGCGAGCCCCTGCGCGCAGAGTTCTCTGTTTTGCTGCGTCTTCTCCTTCGTCATCTGATCGACAACAAGCGATGTCAGCAGCGTGTCCAGGTAGGCCAGCACGGAAAGCTGCAGTGCAAACGGCAAGGCTGCCAACAGAATCGGCAGTGACCACATGGTCGGCCACTGCTCCGAAATCATACCGGTCAAGTCTCCAAAGGACTTCAGACCGCCAGAGAGCGACACATGTTCAATCGGAAGCCGTAGCACGTTGCTAACTAACGTCATGATGACAATGGACAACAGAGTGCCCGAGAGGAGACTGCCGAACCTTGGGAGCCAGCGGCGGGTAAGCCAAGGGATGGAAAAAGCGAGCGCGGCCGTCGCGAGAGCAACAACGACGTTTTGCACGACGGGTCCTTCAAAAGCACTCTTACCCCCAAGTCCAAAAAGCTCCTTGGCCTGGTCCACCCAGATAAGCACGGCGATGCCGTTCATGAAGCCGGATACGACCACGTTGGGCACAAGAGTGATGAAACGTCCCAGACGCAGGATCCCCATCAGGACCAGAAGAGCGGCCGTGAGGAAGAACACAATATTCACAAAGTGATCGGGAACAAGCTCCGGAAATCGAGTGGCCATCTGGTTATACGCGACGGCAACGACGACTGCCGTTATTGCGGTCATCGGCGCCGTTGGTCCCGAGCATTGCACACGCGTCCCGCCCAACAGCGACGTCACGATCGCAATCAATGCTGCCGACAGCATCCCGGCAAATGCCCCTCGCTCGGAGAGGACGCCAAAAGCTGCTCCGAGGCTGAGAGCGACAAAACTGACTGTCAGTCCGGCGATAATGTTCTGCAGCCAAACGGCAAAGGAAGACTCGGAATGGCACATGAAAGGGAGATGCTCCTGGACACGATGGATTGAGGAGCCAGAGGATGGCGTTTCAATTTCAGGGATTTTACACGCCCGAAGCCGGTCTTGCCATGCGGGACTCTCGGCGCTTTGGCGTGGCGTCTATCGAGAGCGATGCCGCTCACACTTGCTGTTGTCACGGCATTGACGGTTGCCGTAATCGTTACGGCCATCATGCTTGGCTGACGCGGGCTTTTCTGAAGGATCGTTCCTGTGTCCAGCGGTTTCCCACTTTGGCTGATCCTTCTCGTCGGCACCGTGGTTGTCTTGCTCATAGCCGGCATGGTCATCGCCATCGTTGTTTCGACCACGAAACGAAGGTGACGGCGGCTTCCAGGCGTTTCCCATTGAGCCTGCCCCTAACCGGTTGCCGATACGAGACACGTGCTGAGTTTTCGGCCCGGCCGACCTCCGTAACGTAAGACCTCACTCGGCGGCCGGGCTTCATTGACTTTCGTGTGCCCGGTTGCCCTCCGTAACGCTGCTGCAGACGGTATTACTCGGCGACCGGGCTTTTCTTTTGCTCTCTGCCTAGCCGACAGCGACAGCATCACGATAGACAACTTCTGCGGCAGAGCTGTCGACGGGAGGTTCCGGAACGATCCTCGCCGCTATGCCGCCGCCGAGTTCTTCCAGTCGCCAACGCTCCTCGGGATCGGATCTGTCCCGAGCACACGAGCGACCACTTGCCGCTTTGGTTTGACTGATCGTTTCGTCCCCGTCCGGGTATGCTATCATATTCGTCGCAACGTCACCCCCACGCGGAGCCCAGCCATGCACCGATGTATCCTGCTTGCCGCCATGTTTTGTCTTTCGAGCGGACCGCTTCTTCGAGTCAATGCCGCAGACAAGGTTGTCGTAACTCCCAATGAAACTGACGATATCCTGGCCAACCCCGGCATGGGATGGCAGACCTTTCACCGGACGGCAACTCAGGACAAAAGTTTGCCCGACTGGATTCCATCGACGGTCCATTACGCTCGCTGGGGCTGGGGCACGGTTGAACCCAAGCCCGACGAAATCGACTACACGTTCCTGGACGGCATCTTGAAAGAGACACGCGAGGCCGGACAGAAGCTCGCTTTCCGCGTGATGTGCTGTTCAACGAGCCGCAACCGTCCGTACCATCCAGCTTGGTTGACTGAGGTCGGTGGCAAAGAACTCGTATGCAGCTACGGCGGGACGCCCGGCTTCCGCGTGCCGGATCTGGACGATCCGATCGTCTTGGAGCGGCATCTCGATTTGATCAAACGGCTCGGTGAACGCTACGACGGCCATTCCGACATCGACCACGTGGACCTCGGCTCGGTCGGCTGGTGGGGTGAGTGGCACATGAGCAGTTCCCCTTGCGAAATGCCCAAACCGGAAACGCAACGGAAGATCGTGGATGCCTATCTTGACGCGTTCCAAAAGACACCACTCGTGATGCTGGTCGGGGCCGGCGAAATGCTCAAGTACGCTACGGACCGTGGTGCTGGTTGGCGAGCGGACTGCCTGGGCGACATGGGCGGATTCTCCAAGACGTGGTGCCACATGCGAATCGGCTACCCGAAGATGCTGACGGGGGCCAAGGCGACGGCAGTCTGGCCGAAGGCTCCCGTGGCTTGGGAGACATGCTGGGACATGAGGAAGTGGGTCAACGAAGGATGGTCTCTCCGCTACATCTTCAACTACGCCCTCGCCCTCCACGGCTCGTACATCAACAACAAATCCGCACCGCTGCCCGATGGTGACGACGTACGCCCGGAAGTCGAGCGATTTCTGCGGCGGCTTGGTTATCGGCTGGTCTTGAAGGAACTGGCACACCCCAGAGCGGCGAAACCCGGCAGCACGATCGGAATAGACATGAAGTGGCAGAACACGGGTTCAGCCCCGTGTTACCGACCCTATCGTCTGGCCTACCGTCTGGTTGGCAAGCGTGACTCGTCGGTTGTCTTGGTAGGCGACGTTACCGTCAGCAAGTGGATGCCGGGCACGGTCGACGTTTTCACCGAGAATTTCCTCAAGAGTCCTCCCGATTTGCCGCCCGGCCCGATCGCTCGGGTGGCGGACAAACTGAAGCTCCCAGATGACCTGCCTCCCGGAGAATACGGTCTCAGCCTCGGGGTCGTCGAAGAGAATCGCGAGCAGCCGATCGTCATGCTTGGCATCCAGGGCCGTGGCGAAGATGGTTGGTATGAGCTGAGTCGGATTAGCGTAACCAAGGGCCAATAGGAATGGCAGGATCTACCACTGACCTCTGCCAGCCACGCTCTCACTTGAGAATCTTCAGCTCACCCGCCGATCTCCCCATCTGAATCGTTTGCACTCTCCAGATGACCGGCTTTGCTTGTTCGGCTAGCTGCCGCGATGGCGGTAAACGGCACAGAATGCGCAGACAATAAGGGGAGGCTTAGACTCTCTGGTTGGTATGTGACTAATATGCCGATCGTTCATCACAAGTGGATATGTTCGGTGGTTGCGATAATCGCCCACAAAATGAGGGATGGCGAAATGAAGATTCTGACTGTATTGAGCCTTGCGATGGTGGTTTCGCAATTCAGCGTGGCTTCTGCGGCGACTACCCAGAGTCCCATCGTGCATGTCGCGTTAACACAAGACAATCTTCTCCGAGGTCAACTCGTGACGAGAGGTGGGCAACCCAAATCAGGAGTCGACATCTTGGTCTCGTCAGGTCAAGACGTTGTTTGCAGGGCGACTACCGATGACCAAGGCGTCTTCACTGTCAAGATAGAGAGAGGTGGTGTGTACATCCTGTCAGACGGCGAGACATCCACTGTGGCCGTTGCATGGACCAAACAGGCAGCACCCCCATCGGCAAGAAACGGTGTTCTGCTGGTGTCTGACGAGCACGTCTCGCGTGCCAACCTCTCGTCTCGTCCACGCAGATTCACGCCTCGCCGATACGGTCCCCTTGAGACGGCCGCCATTATCGGCGCGATGGG
>JACKQG010007241.1_pt1 | contig 11287 bp, 20 predicted proteins | sample 8237621 | NCBI WGS metagenome assembly JACKQG01 (sample SAMN15677084, study PRJNA649215) | marine metagenome | biome: marine; feature: Black Sea; material: saline water; isolation source: suspended particulate matter (SPM) from the Black Sea western gyre | collected 2013-06-09/2013-06-10 | depth... | reverse complement strand
ATTATGCAAGCGATTTACATTGGTAACACGAATTATCCAGATGGTGCAGTTGCATTTGGTGTTAAGGTATTATGTCCGTTGGGAACTAAACCTGTGAAGGTTATTCATAGCAGTCGTTTTCAGGCTATGGCAGATGCTAAAGAGGTTAATCTGCAGTTGCGTGATGGTGATTATACTGCTGTAAAGTCACGGAAAACGAATCCTGCTGATCAGAATGGTGTGGAGAAGACTCAGATGTTGCAGGTGTGGTATAAGGCTCCTGTGAATACTGAACCTTTTGAGCTTGCACCTGCTGTTGAGACTGTTGGATCAGAAGAAGCAGTAAATCTGTAGGTAAACATTTGTGAGAGGGTAGGTTTGTAGTCCTGCCCTCTTGCATCATCCTTTAGGGGATATTATGAAGCCATGTATCTGTATTGGTCTTAATTTTGGATTATTAATAAGACAAAATCAATTCAACTTTATCAGAATATTTTGGAAGTCATGGGGAAAATGGTGTAAGCCAAAGATTTATTTATATCATCATGGTGAATTGATTTATTCCTATGATCATTGTAGTGAACCATTACATAATCATCATGATGGTTGTCCTGTTTGTGATATGTAAACTATTAATCAGACTACCTTGTGGTATGATACTCTTCAGAGTGTTTCCCCCGACCATGAGGTAGCTCTGGTTATATTTATTTTTTATTGGGGAATAGATGAACATAAGTCTTCCAGGGTGATGCAGTTTGTCTATTCTCCTAATTGAATAATTGAGCTATGACAGGAAGTTCTGAGAACGTGACTGGATCGTTATAACAGCTATCTTTATTGCGATTAAAAGCGAAAAGGTAGGATTCATTATCAGCGCAAAGCACATTACACGTTTTAGGTCAGAGATGATGTAATCTCAGATTGACCCCAACACTGTTGTAGCTCATAATTTTTAAATGGGAGATATTGTTTTGAAGAAAGTCAGTTATCTGAAAATGAGTGATGTTCAATGTAACCATAAGGGTTGTAACCGTTTCATTAAGCAGAATGTGATTAACCGACAGCCTCATGCTGTGAAGTGTTACAAACATTATGAGAAACCTACTGCTAATCCTCGCAGGAAATCACTTCAATTCTAAACAAATAGCCATTGTCCTTTCTTGGGGCTTTGGCTATTTCTTTTTGGGAGATTAGAAAATGCTTAAATATTTATTATGGCTTTTATTAGTAGCCATGTTCGTAGGATTTGTATGGTTGTTATATACTTATCCACTGATTGTTATTGGATGGTTTATACTGTTTGGGTTAGTCCTTAGTATCTTTCAGAAAGGGTAATCATGAAACAGATGATAAAAGATAAGTATGTCAAAAGATTAATGTGGTCAATTATAGCTATGATAGTGTTAGGATTTATTTGGTTAATAGTAATGAATCCGTTCTTTATTATGGCTGCTTTGTTGTCATTGGTATTAATCTTAATCGCATCAAACTGGTAAAGGGGTAATATTATGACAATTACAGAAGTTGCTATTGCAATTTTAAAGGATGCTGTCCAAGCATTTAGATGTAAATCCGAAACTATTTCTAAAGGATATAGTACACCTGAAACGAATAATCATGCTGGGCTTTGTTACTTTATTCATCATCATGAATTAATTGATACTGAAGATTTTGATGAATATGAAATGGGTGTCTTCATTCTTAATTTTAAATGGAAAGGGGTGTATGCTTTTTGTGATGGAAAACCTCAAATGGTAGTTTGGGATAATAAATCATTAATGCATCTTTGTTACGAAAGATCAAATTGGTGCAAGAAGCGCATCAAAGAGCTCAAGGCAGGGTAGGCTATGACTAATTCATCGAATTGGCTTGTTGACCTGCTGAGAGCTTTAGGGGGATGGTTTGTGGGTATATTCCGTAAACCTGATCCCAGGATAGTCTTTGTTCAATACAAAGCTGTTATCAGTAGAGCTGAAATGCTTGATATCAAATCAGCTGAACAATGGCGTGTATTGATTCATCGTAAGCTCATCAATGGTCTTATTAAAGAGCTTGATGATTATATGACTTATAGCAGAGTAACTAATCCTGATGATACTGAAACAGTTTCATTATCACTTTATGTGATAGATCGGAGAAAGAAAGATGTTCGAAAATAAAGAAGCTTGGAAAGCGATTAGAACATTGATTAGCATGTGTATCATGATAGGGATTTATGCTGTAATCGCTTATGAAGTTGAAGATTTTGGTCGAGCTACACTTATATTTGCTATTCTGTTCGTTGTCACATATGTAGGGCATCCGGATCATACTCATGAAGTTCATCCACCATTTAGTCAAGAGATTCATAATCTTGAACTTAAACTGAAGATGCTTCGTGAAGAGAAACAAACATTGCTACTCCAAATGGAATGTTATCATTCTGCATTAAGTTCCATTGCTTATGCGCCTATGTGTGAGAACCAAATGAGACAAATAGCTTTAGAGGAAGTAGAAGATGAATAAGCATCTAAAGATAATCGCTAATGCTGATGAAGCTGGTATAGTTGAAGAAGACTATACTGGCTTACCTCATCGTGGTAAACTGGAAACGCAATCTGCTTACAAGATCAGGCGTAAGAAAGAGGCTGATGAATTAAAGCATAAGCTTTCTGGAAAGTTGTCTCATGTCAGTAAATATGTGCATCCTAACCATGAAGCGAATAAAAAGGATCCTGAGAAGAAGCATTATTTCATTGATGGTGATGGTGAATATCGCAAGCCTGTCAAGCCTAATGATTGGATTCTTGAGCATTGTTTTGAACCTGTATTATTAGGTGCATTTATATCTCAGATGCTTGAAGATAATCTTGAATTACTTGATACTAAGCCTTCAGAATGGCCTGTAATGGATCCTCGTTTCTTGATGAATAATCTTTTGAAGGCTAAAAGAAATTTATAGATTATTGCTAAACGATTCCTACATGTGGGTTACATGGATAAAAAGGAGGTATGCAAATGCGAAGCACAGCACATATCTGCTCCATTATAATGATTATACTCTTGAGTATGGTCAGTCTGGTCTTTGCAGGTCCAGCGACTATAATGGATCAATCCGACATGTCTGAACCACTGTTCGTGGCAGACATGGATGGAGTATTGTTAGAGATGGATTACTCTGTAATGCTATCTGCAATACAACCTGGCTATGTTAATGTAGAACAACCAAGTGGAATGAACGACCCGACTGAAGGTAATGATAACAATACCTTGTTTTTAGTTCAAGATCACACCGATATAAGGGCAGGCGTAGTTATTACGAACTATGGCTTTAGAGTGTTGAAACTGCCCACCTGTAATATCTCTGAAAGTTTAGATGAATCTTACCTTATGATGAACTATTCTGCATACAGAAAGAAATATCAAGAGATATTCAAAACATCCAAAACTGAAAGAGATAGTTTTATCCGATAATAAATGCACTCAGATCAAAAAGAAGTCCAAAGGGCAGCAGAACGTGAAAATCTACTGCCCTTTTTTATATGGGGGAATGGTAGATTTTATACCCGCTCAGCCTATGAGGTCCAAACTTATTAGGTCAATGCTCTGTGGAAGTGTAGGTTCGAATCCTGCTTTCCCCACAAAGATTAATTACTATATTCAATCAATCATGAAACAGTTAGGAGAAATATTATGCGAGAACGTGAACCACGTTTAATGCCTACTCATTATCTTGCTAAAGAAGGTGGGAGATGGATAGAATGGAATCGTAGTAGTATTCCCATATTGTCTTTACAAGTAGCTCAATCAAGAGTAACAACTATTAATCCTACTTTTGGATATGCTTCTAAAAGTCAACCTTTCATTACTGTCCATGCTTTAAAATTTAAAGATGGTAAAATATGGGATATGATTAATGGTTTTAGAGAAGAGGCTCAAAATGCGATTTAAGCTACTTCTATGCTTTAGTCTAATGCTGATACCTATTTCTACTCAAACAGGCCCAGATTTGATCCTGAGCGACAATTGGGCTATTGAAAGAGAAATCCAATGGATGAAGTGGAAACTGAATTGGATTGATGGTGAAATCAAATACTATGAATCAAAAAGAGCTATTCAATTAGCAAAAATGGAGATTAGAAGAAATGGGTTATACACATTATTGGCAAGTAGATGACAGAATCACAGGAGATCAATGGTTAAAAATAGTAAAAGCATTTTTGATTATGGATCAAATGATTCAAGAAGAGAATGATCCTGATTTAAGATTAGCTAATGAAAGGGGAGAAGAAGGGACATTCCCTACAGTAGAAGCTGAAAGAATTGCTTTTAATGGCTCAGAACTTAATGGTAGGGATTTGAGATGGAATATTATTTCTCACTTAAATAGTTTTGAGCTTTCTGCTGATAGACAAGACACCTTTAACGATATAAAGGAAATTATAGATGGATAGCTTCAGAAAGAAAAACCGAAAAATAGATTCAGGTGATATTGCTGCAGTTGCTTTCATCTGTTTAGCTCTATTAGGAACAATGCTATTAGCTTTTAACAGATTACAAGAATTAGGAGGTACACCATAATGGAAGATTTTCTATTCATTGGGAAAAAAGATATTCTCATATTTGAATTTGAGAATGGGAGGACTTATTACCGAATTGGTCCACCTAAAGAAATAGGTGGGGGTAAATGGTTCAGTGATGGTGAAAAAGTCATGAATCGCTTGACAGAGCATGATGAAAAGGCATACGAGAAGGAATACAGAAGAATGTATGAGAACAGTATTACTTTGAAACATGCAGGGTTGACACTTTAAACAATATCTATGAAAGGGTATTCAAATGAACGGATTAATGTTACATCAAGGAGGCATAGAAGTCTCCTTAGCTGATCTTCAGGCAGTTCCTTTACCTGAGAAAACACCAACCTATCAACCAGTAGCACATGCAGACCTGGCTATGAATCTTCAAAGAGTAGCTTCTGATCTGCTTACCGACTATGAATTTGATCATTCCAGTTATGGACTGAACAAAGAAGGCCAACAACTTTTTGGTATTCATACTTTCAGAAATGGTTCTGAAGATATGGGTATGTCTATTGGCTTTCGTAATTCCTATGACAAATCAATGTCAGTAGGTATTGCTATTGGTGCTTCTGTATTTGTATGTGACAATCTCGCATTAACCGGAGAAGTCACAATCATGAAGAAGCATACTCTCAATGTTCTTGCAGAGCTTGAAGAGAAAATCGTTACAACCATTTATCGTAGCAAAAATAACTTCACAAATATTGTTGAAGATGCTCGTAAAATGGGATTGACTGAACTTGATGATGATATGGCTTACAGGATCATGGGATTACTCTATGGTCACAAAGTTATATCACCTACTCAACTGTCAGTCATGAATCGTGGATGGCAGGATCCTGTCCATGAACAATTCGAACCTCGTAATCTTTGGAGCCTTTACAATTGTGCCAATAGTGCATTGAAGAGTTCTCCACATAATAAGATTATGGAAAAGCATATTGCTCTTCATAAGATTCTTACACCTATGAGTGGTGCTGAACTTCTTATTGAAAGAGATGTTCCCCCTGAGAGTTGATTATGAGTCTCACTCATTATGAAGACCTCGATGTGTTGCTTGATTCGCTTGAACCAAGACATGCGATTATTATAGATGCCATTAAAAGATTTACTATTGATGACCCTATAAAATCTTATGAAATAGAAGTAACTTATTCTATTGGTGGTCCTGCAGTAAGAAAGATAGTTCGCTATTATAGATTACTTGGACAACCTATTGGATCAGGCTCAAGAGGGTACTATCTCGCTCGTTCAAAAGAAGAGTATGATCTTACCCTTGCACACTTAAGAGAACGTGCACTCAAAGAGTTAGAGCTTGTTTCTGCTGGAGAAAAGATAAATTGGAATCATCCTGCAGAAGAACAAGTTTCATTAAATCTATAATCGTGTATATTAACAGGGGCTGGTTGACATTGGCCCCTGTTGATACAAATTGAAAGGGAATCATGAGAACAATCAAAGACTATTCTGACTTCACTATTATAGCTGAGTACAAGCGCAGATTTGAATCAGTAAGTGAAGCTCCAGTCAAATCATCAAAAGCATCATATCAAGCACTGTTACAAGCTATTGCTGATGATAAAGATGCAGAGAAAGATCGTGAACATTTTTATGTGATGTTCTTAAATGGACAAAACAAGGTTATTAAAATCGAAAGAATGTTTACGGGGACAATAACAAGCTCGGCTGTATATCCAAGAGAAGTGATAAAAGCTATATTGAAACATGAAGCAGCTGCAATCATTCTCATGCATAATCATCCTTCAGGAGAGATTACTCCGAGTAGTTCAGATCGTGCAGTTACAACCAAACTCAAAGCAGCTTGTGAATCAATCGATGTAGATATTCTTGATCACATCATAATTGGCAAGACTGAATATTACAGTTTTAGTGATCACAATCTTTTATAAGGAGAAGTAAATAATGGATACCATTCCTATTGATAGAATTTATGGACTTCCATGTGTTATCTATAATAACGATGAGGGGTTGCTTGATATTGTAACTGTAGAAAAAAATGAAACAGCAAGAATTAAATATCCTGATCCAATGATACTTGAAAATCATATTAGAAAACTTCATAGATCAAATTTGCCACTTGTTGCAGTCGTGGTTGTTTTTGAAGATGGATTTATTATGATTCAAAATACAACATCTAATAATCTTTTATTCTTTATAAGAGATAATTTAAGAGAAAGAGAGAAATAAATTGACTTTACTCAGAACAAAAACTGGGGTTGTAGATTACCCTCAGAAAATAATAATCTACTCACCACCAAAGATTGGTAAAACCACTTCGCTTTCAAAACTCGAAAATAATTTCATTGTCGACCTTGAATCAGGATCAGGTAGTATTACTGGTAATGTCCTCAATGTTCAACAAGAAGTTATTTCTCGTAAAATTGAAAATGCAGGCGAACGTGCCGTTGCTCCATGGACTGTTATCACAGAACTTTACAATGAGCTACTTACATTGAGTTCTACGCCTAAAGGCATTCCATATAGGCATATTACTTTTGATACCATTGATGCCCTGGAAGAATTTTGCAGAATCAAAATATGGGCAGAAGAAGAAATAGATCCTCTCCTAATGGATTATGGGAAAGGATATGGTATGATCCGAGATCGTCTAATGAAGTTGCTTAATCTCTTTATTGGGCTTGGATTAAATGTGATCATTGTTGGTCATAGGAAAAAAGCTATTGTTGAAAAATCAGTAGTAAGAGCTACCGATAAAAATGTCAAAGCAAAAGGTGTTATCACAGTAACAACTAATGATTTAGAAATTACCGGGAGATTAAAATCCATTCTATTCGCTTGGGCAGATTGTATTGGATTCGGAAATAGAATCGTGACAGAAGGTAAGTCTGGATTCTATTTGTCTTTTATCAGAGATGAAGAAGGAAATGTTGAAGCAGGAAGTAGAATAGCAAGACTTGAAGGCAGAAACATTCTTATTCATGAAATGGAAAATGAAAAAACCGTTGTAAACAACTGGGAAGAAATCTTCCCGAAAGGAGAATAACATTGGGTTTAAAAGGAAGTGATGCTCAAGGTGGTAGGGGTACTGGCATAAAATCCCCAAAGAATACTTTTGTCCGTATAGGTACAATTGTTTCTGCAGTACAGAATCAGAACTATAAGCCACATGAAAGCTTTAACGATCCTGTGGATATTGGTATTGAAATGAAGCTTTCCGTTGAAGGTTTAACCTTTGAACCAAGTGTCTCAGTCATGGGTAACTTTGCTCGTGATGCTCAAACAAGAGATATTTCAGGTTGGGGAAGTGCCTTCAAGATTGCCGATCTATTCGCTGTATTGGGATTCGATCTTGAGGAACTTGAGTTAGATGCTAATAACAAAGTCCCCGAGAAATTCATGAAGGAATTAATCGGTAAAAAGATCACATATCTTTCTTACGTAACCGATCAAGGCAAAACCCGTAATTGGGATCGTTTTGCTAATGAAGATATGGCTGAAGGTTTTGGTGATTACTTCATGGAAGATTGGGAAAAGTCTGGTTATCCAAAGGCTTTCGATCCAACTTCCAAACTTGTCAAAAAGAAGAAAGAAAAGACGAGCCCCAGCAGTTCTGATCCAGGTGGTCCATTCGATGCAGGAAATGGTGGAGTACCAATTTGACCCAATATGTCGAATTGGCGATTCAGCATGTCAACAATAGGGGCATAATAGCCCCTGTTGCTGATGTGTTCGGAAAATATATAAATGATCAAGATGAACTATACATGTCATTGTATCGTTTTGATAAAGACTTAGTTGATCATTTCCGTATCCGAAGAACAATCAAGTTGTTTAAGGGGAAATATTATCTTCCATATATTTTATTCGATATTGATAAAGGCGAAGCTAATGATGCTGATCTTCTTATCTATGTCAACCAATTTATAGAAGAATTAGATCTTCCTGAAGAACACATTCAACCGTGGTTTTCAGGAAGAGGTTATCACATAGTTGTTCCGAATCTTCTTGGATTAGAACCTTCGCATGATTTACCTGCAATCATGAAAGCAACTATGGGAAAACATTTTCCCGAAGCTGACAATATTTACGATGGTGCAAGGATTATCCGAGTTGGGTATACTAAAAATATCAAATCTGGATTATACAAAACGCCATTTAGTGTAGATGAATTAAGGAATTTTTCTGCTGAAGATGTCTTAGGCATGTCAAGTGCTGTCAGGAGAAACTTTCAACATATTCCATTTGCAACGGATATAAAGCCTATATGGGCTGATAAAGTAACTACAGAAGGGGTTAAGGAATACAATCGAGTCCTTAGCTTTAAGAAATCAGATGACGTTTCTGTTCCAGCTAAAATGCCTAATGGTACTGCTGAAAAAGAAATGAATGGTGTAGTTACTTGTGTCCAAAAAATCTTCAATGAAGGACCCGTTGAAGGTACTCGTCATGTCAATATGATACGCATGATTTCAGGATATAGAAGACATGGCATCCCTCGTGAAGCTGTTCATTCTATTATGAGAGATTGGGCTGTCGGAAAAGACATGACTGAGTATGAAGTAAAAATCCAAGTCAATAATATTTATGATAAAGGTTATAGATTTGGTTGTGATGATCACGTTCTGGCTAAATACTGTGATAGTAGATGTATTTTCTTCACAGGAAAGAATTCGACATTACATGGTCAAGATTCTACATCAATGGAAGCAAGCTTTGCTAACTATGCAAAACAAGATTTTGCTCAGACTGCAATTAATCTTTATGATTATTACCATAGTATCGGTAATGACTGGATGATGTATCCAAAAGAATTCATTGTAGTAACTGGGATAACTGGTCTTGGTAAAACTGCATGGGTGCAAAATCTCATGGTCATGGTGAATACGTTTAAGACATTGTTTTTCTCTTTAGAGTTGCATAGAGATTTGGCTTACAGGCGTTTCATCCAAATGGCTCATGATATGACAAAGCATGAAGTCTTTGAGTATTATCAGAAACAAGATACAGGTCTTGGTGATGCAATTAGGCATATCGAGATTATTACAGCAACACCTGAACTATCTGCATTAGAGCGAATGGTAGCTGAGACTAAGCCGAAATTGGTTGTGGTTGATACTACTGATGAAATTTCCATTCAAGGAATGAAATCGTTTGATAAAGATGTCCAGGTTGCTCTTGGGCTAAAGCATATAGCAGAGAAATTCAATATCATTGTGATAGGAATTCATCATACTGACAAAGCGACTCTGAGAGGTGGTAAAGTTAGTCTTGCCAGTCTCAAAGGTACATCTGCATATGTTCAAAAAGCTGATAAGGTTTTAGCTATCAATGGAACAGCTAAACATTTGTATAGAAGCTTGGATGCTCTAAAGGCTCGTGATGAAAAAGAAATCAGTATTCCGTTTGAATTAGTCCGGAAATCTTTTTGGTATAAGGAGATTAAACGTGGTGAAGTTGACGAAAGATGATTTCGATAGTTGGGATGAACATCAATTCTATTTATGGATTTTGGATGCAAAAGAACTTGGTCTTGTAACAAGGGCTACATTCTATCCTGCTCCATTCATATTATCAGAAGAACAACGCTGGAGGAAAGAAGTCCAGCTGAAGACTAAAGTACGCTATGATGACAAAAAGCTATTAGGGCAACATGTCTATACTGCAGATGTTATCATAGAGTTCTCAGTATTGTTTTCAGTTCTATTCCCGAGTTACGAGTTACATCGAGATAAGGAAAATTTAGATACTTTTACAGCATGGTTTGATGTAAAACCAAGTGTGAATCCTAAGTATTTAAAATATTCTTCAGGAAAGACTTTTCCCCTCAATCAAAAATGGGTTTATCAGAAATATGGGATATACATTAATCGAGTAATGATGAAGGTATTATTTCATAAGACATGGTGTCCTCATGAAGTGAGGAAAGGGCAAAGGATACCTGTATTGAAGCCTTGGATCGGAACAAAGACAAAGGAAGATATACAGAAACTAATCAATAAGTATTAAATGGTTGACACCAGAAAGGGTTATTCAAATGACCGAAACTGCAGTAAAAACAAAACCAGTAAAAGAGACTACAGATTGTATTTCCGAAACAACCTGCTAAGAAGTAAGTTAGTAGGTCAACCACCGGGCGGAGAGTGATTTGCGAAACCCTTTCAGCTTTCCGCCCAATTTTTCCCAAAATGAATACAACATCAAAAAGAACCAATTTTTCTGTCCGCACTTGGAAGTCAGGTTGCCATAATGTTGTATTCTTTTGGGTTTAAGGAGAATTAGTATGAGTTTAAAAAAAGAACAAGATAACTATAAAGAATTTTTAGAAGAAAATCCACCTTTGAAAGAAGATGGTGGTTGGCTATGCCCATCATGTGAAGATGTGCATAGAACAGAAGAGGATGCAGCTGAATGTTGTATGCCTAACTATCAAGATTATGATCAAGCAAAATATGAAAGAGGTCGAGATGACTAAAGAAGAATTAATCAAAAGGTTTGAGGAAGATACAGGGGAAAAAAGACCACCCGTTATCAGCACAGTCGCTTATCATTCAAATGCACATGATCGATGGGTCGAAGCTTTCACTAACTGGCTCCTCTCCAAAGTGATAGCGCAGGGTGAGGATAATGAGCGGCTAAAACCTGAGAAGGGTGGCTTAAGACCCGATGAATATATGCACGAATGGATGGAGCAGGATGCCGTTGGTTTTGACTTGCCACCCGAAGAAATCATAGAGCATTTATGTCGTGATAATAGGCTCCTCCAA
>JACKQG010007240.1_pt1 | contig 11291 bp, 2 predicted proteins | sample 8237621 | NCBI WGS metagenome assembly JACKQG01 (sample SAMN15677084, study PRJNA649215) | marine metagenome | biome: marine; feature: Black Sea; material: saline water; isolation source: suspended particulate matter (SPM) from the Black Sea western gyre | collected 2013-06-09/2013-06-10 | depth... | reverse complement strand
TCCGGGATGGATTTAAAAAAGACGAAGATCTTACTCAAGGAAGAAACGGGAAAAATAGTTCCTGGAATACTGAACTTTTATGATGTAAACAAAGAAACAACCAATCTCAATGAATATACAACCATTGAGATTAATGAATATACAACCATCGAATGGACAGTAAATGACGTTCAAGCACTAAAACCGGGGGTTTATAAAGTAGAAGTGGAAGCGACTGATATGGCGCAAAACATAGCAAAAGAAGAGATTACGTTTGGTTTTTCCCCCGCGCCGCAATTCAAGCCTGAGATACTATCTATCAAGCCCCAAAACGAAAAGCGATTCAATACTCCGATAAGCCAGGTAATTGTGGTGGTGAAGGATAATAGCGGAACAGGAATAAACTTCGAAAATTCAACCATCAGAGTGACCGGCCCGGGGGTGTCAACTGAAGATTACCAAAGCGATGACGGCGTGGATATGCTCTTCTGGAATTTTGCGAATCCGCTTGCAACTGACCACAGTGACGATGGAGAGTATGTGGTTACCGTAAAAGTTGTGGATTATGCCTCAAATAGCACTGAAACAGAGATAACCTTCATCTACGATACCGTCCCGCCTCAAGTCAAAACCGGGTCGGTACCTCAGGTTTCACCAGCACCTGGCTCTGTGATTAACACGGCAGACTTAAGAAAAATCAGTGTCACACTGGAAGACCCGTCGGGCATTGACTTAGATAAATCTACAATACAATTAAACGGTCCGAAAGGCGCTGTGGATGGCCAAGAAACCGATAACGGAATAGATACTCTAATCTTTGAATTTGCGCCCTTAAAGAAAGATGGCAGCGATGATGGAGAGTACACAATCATTGTAACGCCTGCGGATAAAGTTGGCAATGTAGCTAAATTTCCGCTTGAATTTACTTTCATTTATGACACCAGCCCGCCTCTTATCCGAGCGCTTGTCCCAACTACTGATTCAAGCGTAGTCTCCCCGATAGACGCAGTTTCAGCTACCTTAGACGACGGCGAAGGCAGCGGTGTGGATCTGGTAGGTTCTTCGGTTCGACTTATCAGATTAGCCGACCCGCCGCAAATTATCGGAGGCGAGCAAAGCGACAACGGCGTGGATATCATAACACTCAGTTTTGCCAGGCTCGTTGCGGACGGCAGTGAAAACGGCATATACCACATAAAGGTGATGCCACAAGACAACTTGGGAAATACGCCAGAAAGCCCAATAATCTTTGAATTTACCTACACGGTGACGGCGCCTCTCTTAATCTCAACAACACCTGAAGCTAACGCTGTTTTGAATATTCCGATAGATGGAGTGACAGCAGTTTTGCAGGACAGGAGCGGAAAGGGGATGGATTTTTCTAAATCCGACCTCACGCTATCCAGGCTACATACGCTGAAACCACCCAGTGGCGTAGAGGTAAGCGGCACACTGACGTATACGCAAGATACACTTGTCTTCACCCTAAGCAGGCTGTTAGCCACAGATGGAAGAGACGACGGCAACTATCTCATTTCCGTTACTGCGGCTGATTTAGCAGAGAGCCAAGCAACCTACTCAGTTCCTTTCATCTACGATACGCTTCCCCCAGTTGTCAGTGAAGTAAAACCAACGCCGAATGAAGCGATAAAGGAGAGCATCTCCCAGGTAAGCGCAAAGCTTTCCGATTCCGGCGCTGGGGTAGATTTAGCCAAATCATCCATCACCCTCAAAGGACCGAAGGGCGCAGTCTCAGGACGCCAGACCAATGATGGCATAGACACCATCAAGTGGGAGTTCTCACCCCTTGCCAGTCGCCAGTCAGATGACGGAATGTATACTATCACCGTAACTCCTGTGGATAAAATTGGCAACAAGACTATAATTCCGCTTGAATTTACTTTCATTTATGACACAACCCCACCTGACATAATCGAGTTGAATCCAGCGGCTCATTCAACCGTAGTCTCCCCGATAGACAAAGCTTCAGCCACTTTGGACGACGGCGACGGCAGCGGATTAGACATTTCAACATCCACCATAAAAGTCAGTAGAGTAGTAGGGGAAACGGTACAGGCTGTAGAGGGTGAACAACATAACGGCGTGGATACTTTAGTTTTTTCTTTCGCTAATCCACTCTCCGCAGATGGCAGCGACAACGGCATATATCGCATAGAGGTGATGCCACAAGACAAATTGGGAAATACGCCAGAAAGCCCAATAATCTTTGAATTCACTTACAATGTGAGCGCTCCGCTCTTAGTTTCGACAACCCCCGCAGTTGGGTCTGCTTTAAATGCACCCATAGAGCAGGTGACGGCTGTTTTGCAGGATAGAAGCGGAAGAGGATTAGACGATGATTTATCCAATCTCACGCTAAAACGGGGAGAGATTGAAGTGCCGGGCTCACTGACAAACGTTGTAGCGTCGCCCTCTGTGGCGACACTGATTTTCACCCTCTCGAGTTTGTTTGCGACAGATGGAACGGATGACGGCGACTATATCATACAAGTTACGGCGGTAGATTTGGCAGGCAGCGAAGCAACCTACTCAGTTCCATTCATCTATGATACGCTTCCCCCAGTTGTCAGCGAAGTAAAGCCAACGCCGAATGAAGCCATAAAGGAGAGCATCTCCGAAGTAAGCGCAAAGCTTTCCGATTCCGGCGCTGGGATAGATCTAAGCAACTCATCCATCACCCTCAAAGGGCCGAAGGTCGCAGTCTCAGGACGCCAGACCAATGATGGCATAGACACTATCAAGTGGGAGTTCTCACCACTTGCCAGTCGCCAGAAAGACAACCCCCTGCCCCCCTTTGTTAAGGGGGAAGATGATGGAATGTATACTATCACCGTAACTCCTGTGGATAAAATTGGCAACAAGACTATAATTCCGCTTGAATTTACTTTCATTTATGACACAACCCCACCTGACATAATCGAGTTGAATCCAGCGGCTCATTCAACCGTAGTCTCCCCGATAGACAAAGCTTCAGCCACTTTGGACGACGGCGACGGCAGCGGATTAGACATTTCAACATCCACCATAAAAGTCAGTAGAGTAGTAGGGGAAACGGTACAGGCTGTAGAGGGTGAACAACATAACGGCGTGGATACTTTAGTTTTTTCTTTCGCTAATCCACTCTCCGCAGATGGCAGCGACAACGGCATATATCGCATAGAGGTGATGCCACAAGACAAATTGGGAAATACGCCAGAAAGCCCAATAATCTTTGAATTCACTTACAATGTGAGCGCTCCGCTCTTAGTTTCGACAACCCCCGCAGTTGGGTCTGCTTTAAATGCACCCATAGAGCAGGTGACGGCTGTTTTGCAGGATAGAAGCGGAAGAGGATTGGACAATGATTTATCCAATCTCACACTAAAACGGGGAGAGAATGAAGTGCCAGGCTCACTGACAAATGTTGTAGCGTCGCCCTCCGTGGCGACACTGATTTTCACCCTCTCCAGGCTGTTTGCCACAGATGGAACGGATGACGGCGACTATACCATACAGGTTACGGCGGTAGATTTGGCCGGCAGCAAGGTGTCGTATTCTGTTTCATTTACTTATGATACGCAGCCTCCGTATGTCAGTGATGCAAATCCAAAGCCAAATAAAGTTACAAACGAAAGTATCTCGTTTGTTTCCGCAAAGCTCGTTGATGAATACACCGGAGTTGACCTGGAAAAATCGTCTATCACCCTGAAAGCCCCTAAGGGCGTCGTCTCTGGACATCAAACCAACGATGGCATAGACACCATCAAGTGGGAATTTACCTCATTAGGCGCTGATGGAATATATACCATAGAAGTAGTACCCGTAGACAAGTTGGGCAATAAAGCGTTTGCACCCAGTCCGTTTAAATTTAATTTCGACACAAATCCGCCTACTGTATCTACCGAGCCTGGGGCTGATGCTTTTTTGACCACGCCAATAAGCAACGTTTCGGCCATCCTTGATGATGGCATCGGCAGCGGTGTTGACCTGTCTGCCTCTCGGATTACGGTTTCAGACCCATCAGGTCTAATCGAAGGAACCCAGGTGAATAACGGGATAAATACCATAATCTTCCAGTTTGACTCGCCTCTGGCTACCGATGGCAGTGCAGATGGCGACTATACTATCGAAGTCATTACGCAAGATATTCTGAGCAATGTTTCCGACCAATTGAAATTCGGTTTCGAATACAGACCGCGTGTGCCGGTATTAGTCGAAACGGCGCCTGAGAACAAAGCAAAGTTCAATACCCCAATAGATGTAGTATCAGCAGTTTTATCGGACCAAACCGATTCTGGTTTAAACTTAGCAGAGACGAGTATAACAGTTGCAGGCCCGGGTGTTTTGCCAGAGGATACTACCGGTCACAATAGTGTCGATACCATGTTCTGGACTTTTACCAACCCCCTTGCGACTGACGGTACTGATGACGGGGAATATACAGTCACTGTCACTGCAGTTACCCGTTCAGGCTTGAGCGTCACTAGCAAATCCACGTTCATCTACGACACTACAGCTCCCGTTGTCACAGAAATCACGCCGCCGGACGGAGACATCTTGACAACGAGCATATCAGAAGTTACAGCAACTTTAAGCGATGCTGTTAGCCTGGAAAGAATCGGTGGTTTCGATACGCTTCGCACTCAACCTAAAGGTTTTGCCGGAGTGGACTTGGATAAGTCTACTATTCAGCTTCAAGGACCTGTAGGCAGTGTCAGAGGGAGGCAAACGAACAACGGAGTGGATACTATCCGGTTGGAGTTTGCGCCTTTTGTCGCCGCAGAGGGACGGCGCTACGATGGCGAGTATACCATTCAGGTTAAACCACGCGACATGCTCGGCAACAGCATCCCAATAAGCCAGAACTTCAAGTTTAAATTCGACACCACTCCACCCACCGTTGTCTCCACTGCCCCGGAAGACAAAACCATCGTCGTTTCACCAATAAATCGCATTTCCGCGACACTCGACGATGCAAACGGCGCGGGAGTAGATTTGGAGAAATCCACTGTCAGGCTGATTGGTCCGAATGGATTGGTGAAAGGTAGCATAAGTTCAGATGGAATAAACACCATCTTTTGGGACTTCGATGCTTTTCTGGCTTCTGACGGCACTGATGATGGGATGTATACTATAACTGTAACACCTGTGGACAAGAAAAACAATGCCGCAAAAACTGTTCGTTCCTCACCGACGCCTGGCGCATTCGCTGGGCTTACGGCGTTGCGGTTTGGTTTCACTTACACCACCAAAGCGCCGGGCATCGTCTCTACAAATCCACCAGACGAGGCCTTCTTAAATACTACCCTGAACAGTATCTCGGCAGTATTAAAAGATAATAGCGGAGAGGGATTGAATTGGGAAGGCACAACGATTGCGATTACTGGGCCTGATGACCAACTGGTAAGCAGCATAGTTGATAAAGATGATATCAGCAATACAATAACCCTAACTTTTGACAGTCTTTTGGCAATAGACGGCAGCGATGATGGACGGTATACGATGACAATAGTCGCCGCCGATAACACCGGTGTCAAAGTTGAGTATACGCGCGAGTTCACTTATGATACCATACCATCATCTGTCTCGAAAGCATCTGTCTTGCTTGAAGATGGAGAAGTCAGCGTAGATTTGGTAGTAGACTCAACTAAAAGGCTAAATGAAAGCATCTCGAAAGTATCTGCCGTGCTCTTTGATAGAGGAGTCGGAGTCAATCTGGTAGGCTCAACTATAAAGCTAACCGGACCAAAAGGAACTGTATCCGGTTTACAGACTAATGATGGAGTGAGCTTAATTTCTTTGAAGTTTCAACCTTTGGCGGCTGACGGTGCCGATGATGGACTTTACACCGTCACAGTAACTCCAAAGGATTTTTTGGGGAACGTCGCCGTAACAGAAGAAAGGTTTGATTTCCTCTACGACACTACTCCTCCAAGAGTAGTTAGAACTACACCGAAAGATAGAGAAGGAATAGTCAGCCCGATAGACACCGTTTCGGTTGTGCTGGACGATGGCGGAGGCGCGGGGATAGACTTCGTTAATTCCAGGGTTTCGTTAGAAGGCCCAAAAGGTTTAATTGAAGGAGAGCAATCTGACAATGAGTTAGATACCATCACACTGTCGTTTGAGCCACTGCCTATTGATATCGCCGATGGCGGTGATTACTTTATACACATCACCGCTCCTGACCTGTTGGGCAATTCTAAGTCAACGGTAGTTTCCTTCACCTATAAGCCCACAGCGCCTTCCATTAAAGAATTGTCGCCGAACGATGAAGCATTACTTAATCTACCTCCTGCTGAAATCTCCGTAACTCTGGAAGCACAAATCGGCACAGAAATTAATTTAGACGGCTCAAGGATGCAACTTTTCAACCCTCAAGGCGCTCTTGAGCTTGGAGAGTTGACGCATGTTGAAGTCGAAGACAGAGCCTCGACGCTACGCCTCAAATTGGATATCCCCCCTGCGACCGACGGCTCCGATGACGGCCGGTATACCATAAAGATAACTGCTATGGACAATCGGGGCAACAGCGTCATCCACACTGCGGAGTTTCTCTACGATACGACAGCGCCCGAGGTCATTTGGACACAACCAGAAAACGGAGGCATCTTGAAAGAGAACATAAGTGGTATCTCTGCGAAACTGAAGGACGAACACGCAGGGGTTGATTTAATTGGGTCAACTATCAGCCTGTCTGGGGTCAAAGGAAAACAACAGAACAATGGCGTCGATACCATCAAGCTGCAGTTTGCACAATTGCCCGATGATGGTGTATACAAAATGACAGTGCACCCAAAGGACGTGCTGGGCAATGCTCCTCCGGAGCCGATTACTTACAGCTTCAGGCTGGACACAACCCCTCCCACTGTTGCATCAACTGAACCGCCTGACGGTGCGATTTTGGTCAATACACGTTTATTCCAAATCAAAGCGGCGCTCGACGATGAAGGTGTTCGTTCCTCACCGACGCCTGGCGCTATCGCTGGGCTTACGGGCTCCGGGGTAGACTTATCAAAGTCAACCATTACATTGACCGGCCCACGAGGAAAAATCACCGGTCGAAAACAAACGGATTCAAACACCCTAATCTTCGTGCTATCTACGCCGCTTACCTTAGTCGGCGCAGACGATGGCAAATATACAATCGAAGTAGTTCCCGTAGACAAAGCCGGGAACAGCGCAGAACCTTTTCTTTCCTCGTTTGTATACGATACGATACAACCGGGCGGTCCAAAGTTAAGCAACATCTCATCTTTGCCCGTCTCGTTCTCACCGAACGGCGATGGGGCTTCTGATACCACGCGCATTTCCTTTGCACTCTCAAAAAGAGCAAAGGTGACGGTAAGCGTATATAATTCGGCTTCCGAGTTGGCGCGTACACTGGTGGATTCCGAGGAAATGGATGAGGGAGAGAATTCTTTAATCTGGGATGGGACATCAGATAATGTGGAACATCCCGATGAAATCGGGGGGGATGTCAGGGACAGAGCCCTGACACTACCAGATGGGGCTTATACGTTGGTGTTTGATGCAAAGGATGTTGATGACTTAACAGGCGCCTTGGAATCAGTACAAGTATCTATTGATACTCAACCGCCCATAATCAGTAACCTGTCTGTGTCGAATAACCCGTTTACCCCTGATGGCGACGGGTTCGCTGATTTAACCTCAATTAGTTTCTCAGTGACTAATTCTACCCCACAAGATAGCATAACCGTTGCCATTTATGATACTCAAACTAGAGGAATAGTATCACCGCGCTTGCCCATCGAACCGATGTTCGAAGGTAATGGAAACTATTCGGCTACGTGGGATGGTTTCGATACGGGTTTCGATACGCTTCGCACTCAACCCACCGCTTCGGCTACTCAACCTAAAGGTTCTTTGGCGGCGAATGATGGAGAATACATCTACGAGGTTATCGCAAAGGATTTAGCTAATAACATCCGTACAATCTCAGGCACGATTATGCTTGATAGGAATGCTCCTTCGATTGAGGTGATAGAACCTGAGTCCGCATTTGTTACCATAGACCAACCCTTTCTACTCGTCATAGGAAGCGCAACAGATTTCAGCGGCGTTCGCCTTATCGAAGCGCTTGTCAGCGAAATCTCTCCTGCCTCAACATCCAGCAGTAGTATCTGGCAGCGGGTGATGTTCTCAGGTGATGGGATAGATAACGATTTAGATGGCGCTTATGACGAGGAAGAATACAATCGGCAAGACGACGACGGAGATGGGAAAACCGACGAAGACCTAAGAGCGAAAGATTCAATCCCTTCCTCATCGGGGGAAACTCATCCCGTAGATTACATCTATAAGTTTTACCCAAAAAGTGACGGCAAGTACATTCTCAATATCAGAGCGATGGATAATGTCGGACACACAACGCCAGAATCAGATTTCATTATCGTAACTGTAGACTACGATACAGTCCCGCCGGTGCATCTATCGACGTCTGTTTTTAAGAATGGAAAAGAGTATGCCATTCCGCCCAAATACAAAAACGGCGATGAAATTAAAATCGTCAGCAAATGGGACGCAGCGGGATACAAAGTTACAGCCGATTTTAGCGAAATCGACTCGACGTTGTTCGGGGGTTTAACCCCCGAACGAACAGTTTCTGCTTTGGATAATGGCGATGGAACCTATACGCTACAACACCAGATCAATCTTGACAACAAAGCGTCCGAAGGTTCGAAAACAGTGCGTATCACCGCAGTAGACGGAGCTTTGAAAGAAACGGTTATTGACACTATTGTTCTTGAGCTTGATAACACCTTGCCAGAGATAATATCAGTTCGCTCCATCGAGCCGGCTTATAGGAACAGCGATTTAATCACTTTGACTGTCATGTGTGACTCGGCGAATTACCAAGTTAGGGCCGATTTTTCAAGCGTTGATTCAACTTATGAGCCCGTAGGGACAGATTTGAAACCTGCCCGTACAGAAGAAGTTACCAATAACGGTGACAAAACTTACACAATCAAATATCAAATCAGCGACGCAAATACTCGCCCCGATGCGAAATCTCTACCAATAGCCATTTCCGTCTTCGATGGCGTCAATACAGCCATAGACAAAAGTTTCACCGCCGAATTAGATAACACTCCGCCCGAATTTATCTCCATATCCGCCAAAGATAAAGTTCTAAGCAACGGCATAACCGCCGTCTTGACTGTTACCCTGGATGAACCCGGTTATACACTGCTCGCGGACTTCTCCAGCTTAGACTCGGAGTATGCCGAAGGAGATGAAACTTTAACGGATAACAGGGATAGATTCTTCGCAGGCTCAGGACATGCTTACACCGTCGAATATACAATCAGCAAAGAAAACACCAGAGAAGACGCCAAAAACACTTTGATTCAATTCAAAGCCATTGATGTAGCGGGAAACGTCAAAGAATATAGCTTCTCTGTTATTTTAGATAACGTCGCTCCTGAAATCCTCGGGGTCAGCAGTCAGGATGAAGACATAATATATAAAAACGGCGATGCGGTAAATCTGCTCGTCCAGACAGACGCCGCAGGATATAATGTCAAAGCCGATTTCAGCTTTCTGGACTCTCAATATGAGCCGGGCGGTGAAGAAACGGATGATAAAGGCGATAGGACTTACATTGTTTCTTATACCATTTCAGAGGGGAATACAAAGGGAACAGAGAAAGTGCTTGAGAATCTACCTGTTATTATAGCCGTCTCCGATGAAAGGCATACCTCGAGTTATGATGCCTTCACCTTGCAGTTGGATAACCAGCCTCCGAAAATAGAAATCAGCAGCCCCTCCGGGGAAAATCCGGTCAGCACTACAGCCCAAATTGAAATCCGCGGCAAAACAGAAGCTGGTAGTGTCGGAGCTCTGTCCCCGACTATAAAGATAGCCCCGGCGTCTGTTGAAAGTTCTTACGATGCCGACACGGGCGAATTTAGCTTCACGATTGACTTAAAGGTGGGGGAAACCCAAATTACGTTGCAGGCGACGGATGTAGCAGGCAACAAAACGGTAAAAGAGTTGTTGATAACTTACCGTCCCATCATTTCTGAAATTGTCTCGGCAACAAAAGGCGCGGAAATCATCCTGCCGGAGGAAGTAGATGACAGGATTGCTGATAACGACACGAAGATAATCATCTCTCCTTTTGCATTGCCAAAAGATGTTGTTGTCTCCATAACGCTCGTCAAAGATGCGCTCCCGGTTCCCAATAATCCAGAAATCGCCCAGGATAACGCAACCCCGTTAGCCGCATATCGCATCTTCCTTAAATCCGCGAACGGAAAGGACATCCTGAGTGTCCTCTCAAAGCCCGCCACCCTCATCCTGCAATTTCCAGCGGAGAAAGAGAAAACGAAAGCAGTTCCCCTTCGCGATGTCAGCCTGGACATAGAAAATCTGAAACTATTCAAATGGGATGGCGTTTATTGGAACAAAGTCGGCGGGAAGGCACAAAGAAACAATACTATTATAGCCAAGGTTGATAATATATCTGGATTATTCGCCATCTTTGAAATCGAAGAGGCACCGCGGATTTTCAAAGTATATCCACCGCGTCCCAATCCCTTTACGCCGAACGGTGATGGGGTAAACGACTTAGTCGAATTCTACTTTGAGAACCTTCAGGGATTAGAACCTATCATTCGGATTTACGACCAACGTGGAGCGCTGGTGAGAGAGTTGACTGATGTTGGGACAACATCGGCTACATGGAATGGAAAAGATGAGGACGGCAAACTGTTGGAGCTTGGGTTGTACATCTATCAGATTAAAATCGGAGCCAAGGTGGGAGGCGGAATGGTCATCTTAGCTCGGTAGCACTCCTCTCGTGAACGGAAGGCAGGAGTCCTCGGAATTCGGAGCAGGAGACGTCATCTACATGGTGAATATCCAAATCAATGTAGAAGGTCTGGTCTGGCTCCTGTTGTTTTATATCCATGTAATCTTAGATGTCAATAAAGATGAATTGGATTGGGTGCAATTTGATTTCATTAAAAATGAACGGGGTATACTGGTAAAATTAGAACCGCGCGGCGATTATTCGGAGTGGACAGATGAACAAAGGCAAGAAATCCCAATTAAATGAGCTTGTCCCTGAGATTGTTCCAAAACTGCCACTCGACCCTTTCATCGGCAAGGATTTTGTCTATCGGCGGGAAGAGGAAGGATTTATCATCTATAGCCTTGGGGAAAATGCGGAAGATGACGGGGGTAAATTGGGTGAGCTAGATAAATCAGGAGACTTTGACATAGGCTGGAAGTTTGATGAATAGGTTAAACTGATTGCTTTTCTGGGAGGGTAAGGCTCCTGCCGA
>JACKQG010007239.1_pt1 | contig 11293 bp, 12 predicted proteins | sample 8237621 | NCBI WGS metagenome assembly JACKQG01 (sample SAMN15677084, study PRJNA649215) | marine metagenome | biome: marine; feature: Black Sea; material: saline water; isolation source: suspended particulate matter (SPM) from the Black Sea western gyre | collected 2013-06-09/2013-06-10 | depth... | reverse complement strand
TTGCTGCTCTGGATGCAGGTGATGTTGCCCTGGTATCCGACGCGGGGACTCCTGGAATCAACGACCCAGGGTTTGAATTGGTGCGCCTGGCCCTGGATGCCGGACACCAGGTCAGCCCAATCCCTGGCCCGAGCGCTCCTATGGCAGCCTTGACTGCCTCCGGTTTACCCAGCGACTCATTTCTATATTTAGGTTATTTGCCTCGCAAGGCTTCGCAACGCCAGCGCGTTATTGGCGAAGTAGTCTCTTTACCTTATACCTTGATCTTCCTGGAAACTCCTCACCGGTTACTAGCTGCCTTGGATGATCTGACAACGGTACTTGGCGACCGAAAGATCACGGTGGCCCGCGAGATGACCAAACTGCACGAAGAATTCATCCGGGGGAGCATCTCTGAAGCTATTGCACGCTTTACAGATCAACCCCCACGGGGTGAGATAACTTTGATTATTGCTGGCGCATCCACGGATGTCGAAGTGTGGTCCTCGGAACGTTTGCATGAAGAAATCGAGATTGCTTTGTCTGATGGCGAAAAATCTTCTCAAATCGCCAGGCGCTTGGCGAACGAATCCGGTTGGAAGCGCAGAGATATCTACAACTTGGTGATGGAGCTACACAATCAATAAACACTCGATAAGGAAACTTAGCATGAACCTGGATGACACACAAGCTTTCAAAGAGCTAGACCCTCAAAACATGATTGCAGAGATTGATGGCTTGCCCGACCAATTGGCTCAAGCCTGGGAGTTTGGCAAAAACTTCTCCTTGCCTTCATGGGAGGGGATTTCGCGGGTGTTGATTGCAGGCATGGGCGGCTCGGCTATCGGTGCTGATTTATTAGCTGCCTATGTCGCGCCGCGCTGCCCAATTCCAGTGGTGGTGCATCGAGACTACAATTTGCCTGGCTGGGCAAAGGGCGAAGAAACACTGGTAATTTGTTCATCGCATTCAGGCAATACCGAGGAGACTCTTTCTGCCATTGACCGAGCCAAGGAAAATGGATGCCGCATTTTGGCCATCTCCACTGGGGGGAAATTGGCTGCTGCCGCCCAGGAGGCAGACGCAGCCCTGTGGATCTTCGAGCACAAAGGCCAACCGCGCGCCGCGGTGGGTTTCTCCTTTGGGTTGCTGTTGTCAGCTTTCCATCACATGGGTTTGATCCCCGATCCTGCGGAAGAACTCAAGGGCGCGATCGCAGCAATGAAATTGCAGCAAACACATCTCACAATCGATATCCCCACCATGGAGAATCCGGCCAAGCGTTTGGCAGGTCAGTGCTATGGGCGCTGGGTCACTGTAATGGGGGCAGATATCCTGGCCCCCGTCGCTCGCCGCTGGAAGGGGCAGATCAGTGAGTTGGCTAAAGCTTTAGCTCAGTTTGAATTTTTACCCGAATCCAATCACAATACATCCGCCGGCGTAATTAACCCTGAAGATGCTATATTGAAAACGATGGTCTTGTTTTTGCGAGCGAAGTCCTATCATCCACGCAATGAACTGCGCGCCAATCTGACCAAAGAGATTTTTATGCTGGAGGGTTTGGGAACGGATTTCTATAATGCGCAAGGGGAAACAGCCCCGGCACAGTTGTGGACGACACTGCATTTTGGTGATTATTTCGCTTACTATCTGGCAATGGCTTATGGCGTTGACCCTACACCCGTTGAAGCGATTGAAGGACTGAAAGCGCGCATGAATGATCACTCTTGATATAATGTATCAAATTTTGGAGATATGATGTTTGATTCGATCAACGCTCGCAAGGAAGCAGAAGAAAAAATCCGCCAAGAAGGCAGGCTTCCCAAAGGGCAATCACTAACCAATAAATTCCCCGTTTTACATTATGGTCCGGTGCCAGCATTCAACCCTGCCACCTGGGATTTGCGCGTGTGGGGTGAGGTTGAAGAAGAGACTTCATGGGATTGGGCTTCATTCAATGACCTACCAAAAACCCAACTAAAGATGGATATTCATTGCGTCACCCGCTGGAGCAAATTCGACACCCTTTGGGAAGGCGTCTCTGTGCAGACATTGGTTGATAAAGGATTCATCAAACTGCTCCCATCAGCTCAGTACGTAATTCAACATGCTGAGTATGGCTATACAACCAACCTTCCTATCGAAATCGTCTTACAAGATAGTTTCTTGTTGGCAACCCACTATAATGGCGAACCCCTGCCTCCCGATCATGGTTACCCGCTGCGAGGTATTATTGGGTATATCCCAGGACGTGAAGATCTCACCACACCATATTTTTGGAAAGGTGCCAAATGGCTGCGAGGTTTGGAGTTCACCGAGATGGATCGATTAGGTTTCTGGGAGAAGGCTGGCTATCATAATGACGCTGATATTTGGCAAGAGCAACGATTTACATGATCAACTGAAGAGTGAAAATTATGACCAATAAACGCGTCTTGATTGTTGAGGATGATTATGATAATACGACCCTGGTGCGCCTGCTCTTAGAACGCGAGAACTTTGATGTGATCACTGCCGAAAATGGAGAAAAGGGAATAGCGGTTACTCAAAGTGAACAGCCAGATTTGATTGTCTTAGATCTTGATATGCCAGTGATGAACGGGTGGCGGATGATCGATGAGTTGAAAAAACGTAAAAACACTCGTGATATTCCTATTGTCGTTGTCACTGCGCATCTCTTACCCGATGAGCGCTACAAGGTTGTCGATGCTGGATGCGATGGTTATGTATTGAAGCCTTTTCAAGTAGCGGATCTGATTGCAGAGATTAAACGTTGGGTTTAGTTGGATACTGGGGCATCTAAGGGGTCAACTTCTGCACTTCGTAAGCTTCAAATGTAAGAAATAGGCGTTCCAGATTGGGGCAATTTTGGACTGTGTGATCATAGGGCAGAACCACATGGGTAACTCCCTCGGCGGAAAGCTCGGATAGTGCTTCACATCCTAGACGTTGATAAGGGGCCTGATAAACTCGGTTAGCCAACCTGACTCGCCGATGCCACTCTAGAACATTTACGTCAAGATAGGGGATTGATTTAAATTCCACATAGGCGGGTACCCCGGTCTCTAATCGAAAATCTTGCATATGCAACGGTATTAGATAAACTTGCTGCGAAGTTTTATTTTCCCCAACGAATTCCATGATGGAGCGATCGAGGCTGTTGGCTTTGTCCATCCTGTTTGAGTAGAAAATCCCCGCACCTACCAGGGCTAACAAGAGCGAGATTACCGAGGCAGTGATCAGAAAGCTCTTCTCGTTTTTATGAAAAAAACTTTCAAAAGAGTTATTTAACCAAGATACTAAGCTGCTAAGAACAATGCTCAAAGATAAGGGGACCAAGACCGTTGATATCCGCCAAGGGAAAAGCAAGGCCAAAGTATTGCTTTGACTAACTACTTGGATTACCGTAAGAAACAAAGCCACGAGGAAAGGAAAAAGTAATATTGAGAAGATCCTTTTGCCGCGTGCAAGATAGATTGCCACGGCAATCAGCAGCAATTTTATTACAACGGTCAAATCCCACCAGACTGATAATTGCGCATGATGGGGGATGCGAAATTCGACCAGGTATTCCCGAGCGAGTGTGGTGAACTGTTCCGTCGTAGGCTGAAAAACCAGGTACGTATGCAATAAGATTGGCAATACACCGATCAACGCAAGCAATCCAATCATCAGGGGCTGTCGGAAATTCCGCTGTTCCCACAGTGTAATGCCCATATAAACGGCTGTTAGAACGCCTGCGCTCAATAAATAAGTGGGATGCACTGTTGGGGCTAGCAGTAAAGGGAGTAGGCTCCAAAAGATATTGCCCCTCAGGAATAAATAAATAGAGAGCAACAGCAACACCCCGAAGGTGCTTGGCTGCAGCACTTCCCCAAGCAGTCTTTGACCGGCGACTCCACCATCAAACAGGTATGCCCAATTGGAGCCTAATATGCGCACTAAAATTGAGCGCACTGCCGCAGCATTCAACCCGATGAACAGGGTCATAAAAATCCAGCGGGTGGGACGGCTGCGGTTGATGCCAAATAATTGATCCCCGATTCCTACTAAGCTGAAGAGATATACACCTGCCAGGATGCCAAAGTAGAGATAATAGATTGGCAGCCAGGAAAAAAGCTGATCGCTCAGAAATACGATCCAGGAGAAAACAGGGGTGGGATCGAGGGTATTGGCGAGCCAATCGTTCTCGAGGTAGCCGAAGCCGGCTTTTGCCAAACCATGCAGGAAGTATTGGTTTTGATTGGATGTGTATAACGGCGCCTGAGAATACGCCAGAGTAAAAATAACCGTCCACATAACCAGGGAAGCCAGGTTGTTTCTACGAACCTGGCTTCTTAAGGAATCTAACTTTTTCGAGAGAAATGCCATTACTCTTCTACCTTCTCACACTCGCCCCGCCGGATCTGGTAACTGTCAAAATCACGCGCTACGTTTGTATTAGGAAAGTGTGCTCTGGCTTCTGCTAAGACATCGCGCTCTCGGTACCGTCGAGAGAGATGCGTCAAAATCAAATGCTGGATATCCGCTTGAATGGCCAATTCGGCAGACCGTTGGGCTGTCAGATGGCCAAATTTCTTAGCCATCTCAGTTTCTTCATTCAGGTAAGTGGCTTCGATAACCAGCGCATCAACACCGCGAACCACGTCAACCAGATTATCTGTTCGGCCGGTATCCCCCACGAGTGCAAAACGCGTCCCTAATTGGACAGGTCCCAGCACCTCATCGGGCAGGATTTCTCGGCCGTCAGGCAATGTTATCGCCTCTCCTCGGACAAGATCACTGCGCCAGGGTCCAGGAGGAATGCGCAGCACATCGGCTTTCTCTGGCAAAAATGGTCGGCGCGATTTTTCTTCGAAGAGATAACCCAATGAATCGGCGCCACGGTGACTGACAGGGAATGCAGTAACTGTGAAGTCATCCTCATCGAATATTGTGCCTGGTTTGGTTTCGGTTAGCACCACATCAATTGGAGGGCGTACACCACGAAAAACGACGCCAAACAATAAATCATGGATGCGCTCCAGGGCACGCTTCCCACCCATAATTTCAATATCATCCATCGTTTCCCAGCGCGCTAAAGTTGAGATCAATCCACCTAAGCCCAAGATATGATCTAGATGCCCATGCGTAATCAGGATGCGATTCAAGCGTTTGAAGCCCATCCCCGAGCGCAAAATCTGACGTTGGGTGCCCTCACCACAATCGATGAGGAAACGGTGTTCATTGTGTTGAACAACCTGTGAGGAAAGTCCGCGATGGAAAGAGGGGGCAGAGGCAGAAGTGCCGAGAAACGTGATCTGGAACAAAGTGTGGTCCTTTCATTTGGCCGAAGCCAAGCCCGACAATTCTACCGCAACCCCCTATATCTCCCAAGCCTTTGCACTAAAGCTCGAATCAGATCATTTGTGCTATAATCTCGATGTACGAGTTGTTAACTTATGACAATTCAGCATTGAATAAAAATAGGCTAAAAAGGTGTACGGAAGGGCGTACGCCCTACCTACACCTTTTTAGCCGAAGCAGTTACAACTTATATCCAACATTCAGCCCATGGCCCGAAAAAAGAGCAGTACATCACGAAAGCGCAGTACAGGCAGAAAAACAACCCGCAAGTCAACAACGCGGAAGCCGTCCGGTCGCAGATCAACGACTCGCAAATCAACCGGACGCAAACCTTCTAGCCGCTCAACTGCCAAAAAAACGACCCGACGGCGCAGCACTCTATCTTTGGATCGAAAGCTTGATATTGCTGGCGTGATTATGGCCGGTATTGGCATGCTGTCTTTGTTTGGCATGTTTTCAGCGACTAAAGGGGGCCTGATGCTGCGTTGGCTCAACTTCTTAGTTGATCTCTTTGGCTGGGGTGGCTATATTCTGCCTATCGCGTTGTTCTTTGTTGGCTTGTGGCTGATCATGCGCAATTTCGAGCAGATGCCCCAACTCTCCATCGAGCGCGCTGTGGGCATCATCTTATTATTTGTCTGTGCGATTACGGGTCTTCAATTTATCGTCATTATGATCAACCGTAGTGGAATAATACTCCTTGGTTCTGAAGGTACCGGAGGCGGCATTGTTGGCGGCTTATTCTTCACAGTGCTGGAGAAATGGCTAGGCCTGGCTGGAACTGGCGTACTTCTTTTTGCCTGGTACGTTCTGGCGATGGTGATCACTTTTGATATGACAGTATGGGAACTGTTCAGGTGGGTCAGGCCGCTGGGTGAATCCATGCGTTCTGGGTTGGGGATGTTCGCTAAGGGGGGACGTTCATTGTCCCAGAAGCTTGTCCGTGCACCCAAACCGGAACTGCCTGACGCCGTTCAGCAGGGTGAGGTGACCCCTCAGTTGGCAACTGCTCCCAAATATCCACCTGCTGTTCCAGCCTTGGATGAAGAAATCGCCCATGCCCATGAGTGGGTGCTCCCAACGATTGATTTCACCTTGGATGCCAGCACAGATATTCCTATCAATGATGAATATGACCGCCAACGCGCTCAAATCATTGAAGAATCATTGGAATCTTTCGGCGCGCCTAGCAAGGTAATTGAGATCAATCGCGGCCCAACCATCACCCAATTTGGCGTTGAACCCGATTTCATCGAGTCGCGCGCTGGGCGCAAACGCGTGCGTGTAAATAAAATTGCAGCGCTGGCGGATGACCTTGCGTTGGCATTGGCAGCCACGCGCGTGCGGGTCGAGGCACCTGTCCCTGGCAAAGGATTTGTCGGTATTGAAGTGCCCAACGCCGAAGTCGCTCTGGTTTCCCTGCGAGATAGCATCACCAATGAAGCTTTCAGACGATTGGAGGGGCGTCCATTGCGCTTTGCGCTCGGTCAGGATGTTTCAGGTAACTCGGTGGCCGCCGACCTTGCAGCCATGCCTCACTTGCTCATTGCTGGGACAACTGGTTCGGGTAAATCTGTGTGCGTAAACTCGATCATTGCCAGTTTTCTGATGCACAATACACCCGATGAACTGCGTTTGATCATGGTGGACCCCAAGCGCGTTGAACTGACTGGTTATGACGGCGTCCCCCACTTATTGGCACCGGTGGTGGTTGAGCTAGAGCGCGTTGTGGGCGCGTTACAGTGGGTCACGCGTGAGATGGATCAGCGTTATGAGAAATTCGCCGATTTAGGGGCGCGCAATCTGGTTGATTACAACACCAAAGCTGAAACGCAGGGAGCACGAAAGCTGCCCTATTTGGTCGTGATCATCGACGAGTTGGCTGATCTGATGATGCTGGCTCCCGATGAGACTGAGCGCACTATTACTCGTATGGCGCAGTTGGCGCGTGCCACGGGTATTCACATGGTTATTGCTACCCAACGTCCCTCTGTTGATGTAGTCACCGGCCTAATCAAGGCCAACTTCCCAGCCCGGGTTGCATTTGCCACAGCATCTGGCACCGACAGCCGCGTGATCTTGGATCAACCTGGTGCTGAGCGATTGTTGGGTCGCGGCGATATGCTTTTCATGGCACCCGATGCCCCGGCCCCGGTTCGTATGCAAGGTGTTTTTGTCTCCGATTTCGAAATTCTTCGCATCGTGCAGTATTGGCGCGATCAGCATGGTTATGTGCCGCCCACCTCGGTTGCTACAGCCGCAGGCGGTCATCCTGATGGCGTTCCTCGCAACATCCCCCTCAAGCAGATGGAGTTCTGGGATAAAGAGAAAATGAAGTCCGAAGAAAACCGCGACCCCCTTTACGATGAAGCTGTTGATATGATCCGTCGAAAAGGGCGCGCCTCGATCTCCATGCTGCAGCGCGGCCTGCGCATTGGCTACACCCGCGCCGCCCGCTTGATTGATTCTTTCGAGCAAGATGGCATTATTGGGGATTCTACCGGCACTTCTGCACCCCGCGAGGTGCTGGATTATGGCGCAGCTGCGCCGCCGGTCGATCAGGATTAGTTATTAGTGGTATCATAATTTCAAAGGAATTCAGTTTACACTAAAATTCACGATGAGCGATCAGCGAACAGTAGAAAAAATATACACTAAAACCACTTTAGATGAACAAAAGTCTGATTTTGCATATTGGCAAACACAATCATACGCGAAACGTTTAGAAACACTGGAACAGATTCGGCGCGAATATCACGCCTGGAAATATGATACTGAACCCCGATTTCAAAGAGTTCATTCAATTATTAAACGCCAATGAAGTACGATATCTAGTCATTGGGGGATACGCCGTAGCCTTTCATGGCCACCCTCGCTATACCAAAGATATAGATATTTTGATTTGGGCACATCCTTCTAACGCTGAAAGAGTGGTCGACACATTAAGAGATTTCGGATTCGAGTCTTTAGGATTGGCTGTGGATGATTTTTTGGATGAAAAAGCTGTCATTCAGTTGGGTTATGCGCCAAATCGAATTTATTTAATCATGGGGGCACCAGGGGTTGAATTTGAAACATGCTATGAAAACAGAGTTGAAGAAGAAATCGAGGGAATTAGCATCTCCTTCATTGATTTGGAGAATCTCAAGAAAGCTAAGTCAGCTTCGGGCAGGTTGCAAGATTTGGCGGATGTAGAGAACCTGGAATAGATTAGTTGCATTACTGATTTATGGACGATCTCACCAAACTCCCCAATATCGGACCCGTATTGGCTGAAAAATTAAACCAAATTGGCGTCCAAACCTATGATGATCTGGCTGAAATGGGAAGTGTGGAAGCACTGATCCGTATTGGGCAGACAGATATTACTGCTTTCGCAAATATGCTCTACGCTCTGGAGGGAGCTATCCTGGGTGTGCGTTGGCACAGTATCCCCAAGGAACATCGCCAAAAACTCAAAGAGCAATTCTATCAAGCGATCTCTGCTTGAACTGATCAGTATACGGGGGCAAGTAGATCTTCAATAGTAGGAACCCTCATGAAACCTTGGAAAACGCTATCTCGCCATACGATTCTGGAACATAGCAAATATCTAACCGTCGAAAATCATGAAATTGAATTGCCCGATGGCACAATCATTCCTGATTGGCCCTGGATAATCACGCCAGACTTTGTCAATGTCATTGCTGTTTCCTATGAAGGTAAATTTCTTTGTTTTCGACAAACCAAATATGCCATAGAAGGGGTCACAATCGCCCCAGTTGGAGGGTATATTGAAGATAATGAAGATCCACTTGTAGCAGCAAAGCGTGAACTTTTGGAAGAGACTGGCTATGAAGCATCGCAATGGATACATTTGGGGAGTTTTTGCCTCATGCCCAATCGTAATAAAGCCATTGGACATTCGTACCTGGCGAGGGACGCAAAGTATGTAAAACCACCAGACAGCGACGATTTAGAGGAACAGGAATTGTTATTACTTGATCAAAACGAATTAGAGAAAATCCTTTTACAAGGTGAAATCAAAGTATCATCATGGGCGAATACTGTCGCTTTGGCTTTACTGCGTCTCAAATCTAAAAAGGGCTAGAATTTTGATTATCAGCGTCAGCCGACGTACGGATATCCCAGCTTTTTACGCCGAGTGGTTCATCAACCGCGTACGAGCGGGATATTGCACGGTGCCCAATCCCTATAACCGTGAGCAGGTTGCGCGTGTTTCCCTGCTATCTGAAGATGTGGATGTGATCGTTTTCTGGACGCGCAACCCCAAGCCGCTCTTTCCCTATCTTGATGAACTCGATCAGCGTGGTTACCAATACTATTTTCAATATACGCTGTTAGGATATCCGCGCCAGATTGATACAAAAAGCCCTCCACTAGAAACCGCTATTAAGACTTTCCAGGAGCTTTCAAATTGTATTGGTTTTCGGAGAGTGATCTGGCGTTATGATCCGATTGTGTTCAGTAATCTCACTGGGGCGCAATTCCATTCTGAGAATTATGCTCATATTGCTGGCGCTCTACAGGGATACACTCACCACTCGGTGATCAGTGTGATGGATATGTACAAAAAGTTCCGGGTGCGCATCGATCAACTCAACCAACAAGGCGTTGGTGTTGTCGATCAGGACGGAAATCCAAGCCCACGCTTTGATAATTTGATGAACACCATTGCACAGACTGCCCGTACGAACGACTTGGAAATCTATTCCTGCTCCGAGGAACGCGATCTCTTACCTTATGGTATCTTACAAGGGAAATGTATTGATGATGAATACATAGAAGCTACCTTCGGCATCGAAGTTGGTCACAAAAAAGACCCTGGGCAGCGCAAAGCCTGTGGCTGCGTGATCAGCAAGGATATTGGCATGTACGATACTTGTGTCTTTGGCTGCCAGTATTGCTATGCCACGCGAAACTTTGAACGTTCCAAAGAAAACTTAGCATCCCACAATTCAGAGTCGCCATCCCTAATGGGTTGGTATGAACCTGTTGAGGAGAGAAAATGAATATTAGAGAACTCGTTTTAAAGAATCGCAGCTACCGTCGTTTTTTCGGTGATCATGCCATTGACCGCCAAACGCTTGTCGAATTGGTAGATTTGGCTCGACATTCGGCATCAGGAGCCAATCTGCAGCCGTTGAAATTCTTCTTGTCGCACACCCCTGAAATGAACGGGACCATCTTCCCGCATTTAGGTTGGGCAGGATATCTCAAAGATTGGCCTGGACCTGTAGAGGGAGAACGTCCCTCTGGGTATATCATCATCCTTGGTGATAAAAGCATCAAACAGAACTTTGGCTGCGACAATGGCATTGCTGCTCAGAGCATCTTATTGGGGGCCGTTGAAAAAGGATTTGGCGGATGTATGCTTGCCTCGGTTAATCGACGAGATGAGTTGATGGAAAAATTAGGATTGCCCGAAAACCTGCTCATTCTGCTGGTAATTGCTCTGGGAAAGCCAAAAGAATCTGTAGTTATCGATCCCCTCGCTGAGGATGGCGACATCAAATACTGGCGCGATGCCGAAGGCGTTCATCATGTGCCCAAGCGGTCTCTCGATGAATTGATTATTGGGTAATCAAGGTGCAGCGCACTTCCCAAATCCTCATTGTCGTTGAAAACCATGATAAAAAGTGCGCCGCACCTGAACATCAAATAAGGAGTTATGAAATGGCATACAGCGAAGAGTTAGCCCAACGAATGCGCGATGCGATGATTGTGGCACCAGACCTGGTTGAAAAGAAGATGTTTGGCGGCATTGGCTTCATGGTGTATGGCAATATGGCCTGTGGCGTCAACAAGGATGACATGATTGTGCGTGTTGGACCTGATGCTTATCAAGATGCCCTCGATCATCCCGACACGAAACCCTTCGATATGACGGGTCGTCCCATGACCGGTTGGGTGGTGGTCAAGAAGGATGGCTATCAATCTGAAAAGGATTTGGTAGCCTGGATCCAAA
>JACKQG010007238.1_pt1 | contig 11294 bp, 7 predicted proteins | sample 8237621 | NCBI WGS metagenome assembly JACKQG01 (sample SAMN15677084, study PRJNA649215) | marine metagenome | biome: marine; feature: Black Sea; material: saline water; isolation source: suspended particulate matter (SPM) from the Black Sea western gyre | collected 2013-06-09/2013-06-10 | depth... | reverse complement strand
TGTTGTCCTTTCATGTTGACCTCCATTTTTAGTCAACTTTTTTCAGGACGAGACCATAACAAAAAAAGCCCTCATAAAGAGGGCTTAAAAATTCCCGTTTCAAGCTGTATTTCATGGACCGCGGTTAACACGGTGGAGGCCTCCCGACTACAGCAAACTTCCTTAACCCCAACGAATCGGGGAAGGCCTGTTTTTTGCATTCGGAGTACAGCTTCCTATTTATACTGATTGAAGATCCTGAAATAGCATGGCCTAAAACGGGAAATGTCAAATAACGTTACCGGAATATATAGGATGGTCTGGATTAAGTGCAATGAAAAAGGGAATATTATCGACAATTTGTCGACCAGAAATCGAGATTATTATAACTGGAATGATATCGTCCACTTAGCATTTTTCGGTGAACGAAAACGGCGCAGAATTCACTGATTATCGGTTATTGATTGGATTGATTGTGATGCAATTCCCCCCTTGAGTTGTCATTCCAAAGCGGTCACCAGCTGTTTGTTTTCCAGAGTGTCCACAACTGCCGCGCCCACAGCATCGCCCCAGACGTTTACGGTCGTGCGACAGCGATCTAAAAACCAGTCAATTACCAGGATTAAAGAAATACCCTCGATCGGTAGATTTACTGCCTGCAATACGATTACCATTGTCACTAAACCTGCTTCCGGGATACCAGCCGCGCCTATGGCAGCCAGAGTTGCAGTGAGAAAAATTACCACCATCTGTACTGAAGTCAGGTCAATACCATAGATCTGGGCGATGAAAATTGCTGCAACTGCTTCGTACAGGGCGGTACCGTCCATGTTTATGGTTGCGCCCAGTGGTAAAACAAAACTAGCCGTTCGCTTTGAAACTCCGCTGCCTTCGGTCACGCATTGCATTGTCATGGGGATGGTAGCGGCGCTGGATGCGGTGGAGAAAGCTGTCGTCAGGGCCGGAGCAGTATTTAAGGTATAGCGGCGGACATTTTGTTGCCCGAAAAATCGCAAGATCAGTGGTAGAACAAGCATACCATGAATTAGCAAGCCGACAATAACCGTACCGGCATATTTCCCCAGTCGGATGAATTCGGGTCCGAATCCGCTGAAACCGCCCGCATCACCCAGTCGCCCGGCGATTAGTGCGCCGATACCTATCGGAGCAGTCAGCATCAGGAGCTGGACAATCTTCATTACAGCATCGTTGAGGCCTACAAATATTTTAATAACCGGCTTACCGGTTTTACCGAGTGTGGTCAATACTCCGCCTAACAATAATGAGAAAATTATCAATGGTAAGACCTCATTATTAGCCATGGCCTTAAATAAATTGCTCGGAATTAATCCAACTACTACATTCCGTAAGACCACTCCCACCGAACGGGGTTTACCTTTTACTTTTTCCACAATTGTTAGATCGATCCGTAAACTCTTGCCGGTTGCATTCGGTTGGATTTGCTCACCGCTGGCGTTTTCCCATTGTTTTACGGTAATGCGCGGTAAATCGGTCCCTGTGATTTGTTCCACCACTCCCCGTATATTTTCTTGGTCAGAAAGAATAACCATATATCGTTCGTCATAGATGCGTCTCAGACCGGGTGTATTTAAAATGATAGTTTGTCCTTCAATCCGATAGGGCGTATCCGCCATTAGTTCGCCACCCCGTAGAGCAATCCGTTCCTTTTCCGTATCAGCACTACCTGGTTGTACCAGATTAACAAGAGTGATTCCGACAATAACCGATAGGGCAGTTGTAGTCATATAATAAATAATTGTTTTGCTACCGATTCCACCCACGCGACGAATATCTCCGAGGCGGCTGATCCCGACCGTCATCGAAGCCATTATCAATGGTACTACCAGCATGAGCAGGGCGCGGATGAATAATTCACCGATGAATTTGATTCCCAGACCACCGGCCGGCCAGAAACCACCAAATAATACACCGCAGAAAATACCGGCCACAATACCGAATAATAATTTATTTGAATTTGTTAGTCGATTAATGATACCGCTCCTTTATTTTTATCCGCCTTCGTCCCGATTCTTCGGGACTTCGGCGCGAAGTCACCCGAAAACAGGGGCGGATAACCGCGGCGAAGCTCGAAGAGCGAAGACGGGTTATGGATGTTACTACGGATGTCAAACCGTGGATATCCATTTATGAATGATCGAATTTAATTATTAGCGGATGAAATTGAATGATAAACTTGCAATTATATTTTTAAGAAATGAGTAATTAGTAATTTGTATGTAGTGACAACACATGTGTTGTCACTACGAAGACACCGGTTGTGAAACCGCAATTTGATTAAGATTTTCCCGCTTACACTATAGTGGATTGGAATCTAGGCAGCCTATCGAAAGTCAATCCTGTAAGGATGTAATGATTACAGCAATTTATACAATATGGGTTCAAACACTGAAGGGGTGAAATATGGAGCCTTGTGGGTGAATCCGTGGATCCATTATCTTCATTCCTATTATTTATTTTTCCGGCCTTTGATTTCGGAGCATTTCCGATAGTATGAATCTCCCAGTTCAGAAAAAAATTGGATTGTACGATTTGCAATTCGGTCCCCTTTTTTTGAATTCCGAATTCGTCTAATAACAGAATGGGCGATCGTATCGGTCAAATCCTGCAAATGAGCCAGAGATTCCCCGAGGCGTTCCGATAATTCTTTACTCATTAATCAATCCAATAGCTGTTTGAATATCAGTAACTGGCTGGTTGCAGGCAAAATTTCTACAAACATAAACCGTAGTTTTGCCATCGATTGCTGCCTGGGTTTTAGTCCAGGGGGCGATTTCGGATAATATGGATTCCCAGTCCGGTTTTTTGATAATGATAATTTTCCCGGGTATATAAGTAGTGTTAATCGCATTGAGTAGGTATTCAGTATTGTCATCTTGCCCGCTAACGATAACAATTTCCTTGGGATTATCCAATTCAAAAAGATGAGCGCTTAAAAGATGGGTGAATCCGGCCGGGTAACGCTGAATTTCATTTGAAAAAACCAGGATAGTTTTTTCTGCCATTTCAAACCAGCGTGTGTTGCCGGTATAGCGGCCCAGTTTTTCCATTGCCAGCGCCGCCACCGAATTTCCCGAAGGAATTGCCCCATCATAGGCGGTTTTGGAACGGATAAGTAGTTTTTCGGCCTGTGAGCTGCCAAGATAAAAACCACCGCTGGTATTGTCGTAAAACTCAGCCTGCATTATTTCGGTCAGCTTCAAAGCCTGTTCCAGTATTTGTGGATCGAAATCGGTTTCATATAGCTCCAGCAGTCCCCAGATCAGAAAAGCGTAATCATCCAGATGAGCATCCAGGCCGGCCACTCCATCGCGGTAGCGTTTTAACAAGCGACCATTTTTAAGCATTAAGTTATCCCGGATGAATTGCCAGGCCTTTTTAGCCGTTTGAGCATATTGTGGTTCATTTAATACCACCGCCCCCCGGGCCAGGGCAGCAATCATCAAACCGTTCCAATCGGTAAGAATTTTATCATCTTTGAAAGGATGGATCCGTTGCTCACGATGATCGAATAATTTCTTGCGGGCAGATTCGACGAATTCTGTGGTTTTACTATCCAAGCTGGTGTTGGGTGTTAAATGCAAGATGTTTGTATTGTGCTGATTGCTACCGAATTCAGGTTTAAAATTACCCTGCGGCTGCACATTGAAAATCCGGCTGAATTTTTCACCAGCTTCGTTTCGCAAAACAGATTTTAACTGCGCTGCAGTCCACAGATAAAATTTACCTTCTTCGCCTTCGCTGTCAGCATCCTCAGCTGAGTAAAAACCGCCTTCCGGTGAGGTCATATCTCTGAGGACATAAGTATATAGCTCGCGTGCTGTTCCGGCGTAGAAATCTTTGCCGGTAGCCTGAAATGTTTCGAGATAAGCCAGGGCCAGCATAGCTTGATCATAAAGCATTTTTTCGAAATGGGGAACCAGCCACTGTTGATCAGTTGAATAGCGATGAAAACCTAAACCGATTTGATCGAAAATTCCGCCCTGGCGCATGGCAGTTAAGGTTGTTTCAACCATATTTAGAGCAGTACTATCCCCGGAAAAATGAAAATAGCGCAGCAAATAAAGCAGGTTATGGGGTGATGGGAATTTGGGTGCGTTGCCAAAACCGCCCCAGCGACTGTCAAACCGGTTTTTAAAATTGTCGAAGGTCTGCTGGTGAATTGATCCGGGAAGCTCGGCACCCAATGTTTGTGGAACCGAGTTGAGCAGGTGCGCTTTTATTCGGTCGATCGACTGGTTGATATCGTCAGGTCGATTTTTCCAGGCATCACTCAGGGAAGGTAAAAGCTGCAGCATACCGGGCCGGCCGAAACGGCCTTCTCTTGGAAAGTAAGTGCCGGCAAAAAATGGTTCTTTATCCGGTGTCATAATAATCGTCAAGGGCCAGCCACCACTGCCGGTCATGGCCTGGCAGACCGACATATACAGATGGTCGATCTCGGGCAATTCCTCGCGATCCACTTTGATTGCAATAAAATTGTCATTAAGCAATTTGGCCACGCTGTCGTCCTCAAATGATTCGTGCTCCATCACGTGACACCAGTGACAGGTGGAATAGCCAATTGAGAGGAAGATCGGTTTGTATGATTGCCGCGCCAGTTCAAAAGCTTGCTCACCCCAGGGATACCAGTCGACCGGATTATCGGCATGTTGCAGTAAATAGGGACTTTGTTCATTTTTCAGATGATTCATGGCAGCCTTCTTTGCGCTGGCAGGTTGCTCTGGTGCTGAGCAGGAAGTAAACACTACTGTCAGCAACACTGCATAGATTGGTTTGATAGTCATGGATTGGATTTGTCCGAATAATGTTTCAATAATACTCCCCGCAAAACCAATATACATAATTAATGCAATTTGGTTTCATTTAATCAGACAGCCACAATCAGGTTGGGAGCTGCTGTTGCTCGCTTTAAATTCCCCGCAAATAAAAATATTGGGAATCGACTGATGACTTATCTGACCGTAATCCTGGTTTACCTGTTTGCTCTGATCGGAGTTGGTATCTATAAATCGACCAAGGTCAAAACGCAGAGCGATTTTGCTGTTGCCGGACGCAAACTGACACCGTGGATTCTGGTGGGAACGATGCTGGCAACCTGGATCGGTACCGGTTCAATTCTCGGCAATGCCGGCAAAACCTACCAAACCGGGATGGCAGCTCTGATCCTACCGATTGGCGGCACGCTGGGAATTCTGATCCTGACACGAATTGCCGGACGGGTACGCAGCTTTGGGAAATATACTGTTCCGGAGATTCTGGGAGCGCGCTACGGACAATCCGCGCGCTTGCTTAGTGTGATCGCCTTAGTGCTGGCCTACCTGGTAATCGTCAGTTATCAGTACAATGCCGGTGGGGCGGTGATCGAGACCGTACTGCGGAATCCGGAAACCGGAGTCTCCCTGATCGATGCCCAGACGGCGACGATAGTCGCTGCAATATTTATTATCGCTTACACCATGCTGGCGGGCTTGATCAGTGTCGCCTATACCGACGTGGCTAACGGAATAATAATGACCGTGTCGTTAGCGATAGCTTTTCCAATTTTATGGATCAAAGCCGGCGGCTGGACCGGGATGGAGGCTTCTTTTCTGGCTATGGGCAAACCGCAGCACATGCAATTTTTCGGAGTATATTCGGGACTGGACATCCTGAATTTTTGTCTGCCGCCGTTTTTATTAGTGCTGGGCGACGCCAATATGTACCAGCGATTTTCGGCTGCCAAAGATGCGGCCAGCGCCACCCGGGCTACTAATTTCCTAGTGGTTGCGGTGCTGGCTATCGAATTGCTGATCATCGCTTCGGCCTGGGTCAGCTCCAGCCTGATTCCCGACGCCGAGGTCGGTAAGCATGTATTGATCTACGCTGCCCATCAATTTCTGCCAATTTTCCTGGGGGCTATAATGTTGACGACGATCGTGGGGATAATCATTTCTACCGCTGACTCCTACCTGCTAGTACCGGCAACCACCCTGATCCGGGATGTGTATCTGCAATATATCAATCCCAAGGCCAACGAGAAGAAAATCGTACTATTGAGCCGGTTGGTGGTACTGGGATTGGGAATTCTGGCCTACCTGGTTTCCCGGGGTTTTTCCGAATCGGCGAGCTTTTTTGAGAAAGCGCTGTACGCCTATACGATCTACGGTGCAGCGATTACGCCGGCCCTGTTCGCGGCTTTTTTCTGGAAAGGAGCCACCAAGGCCGGTGCTGTTGCATCGATTATCGCCGGCACATTGACGACTTTACTGTGGAAGGAGGTCGGATTACCGGCATCCTTAACCGGCAGCATCAATGAAGTGCTACCAGCGATAACGGTTTCGGTGATTTGTCTGGTGGTGTTTAGTAATGTAAAATTTGCAGAAAATAAAAATTAAAGATTGATAAGACCTGAACTGTTACTTCCTGCTATTCCGATCATCGTCAGTCTTTCGGTTCTCAGAGCAAATAACGGTTGTGATAATGTTTTATGTTTTGATCGTTAGGAATTGATTTTTTTATGAATACCGCCCAATTCATAATTCAGATTCGTTTTACAGAATTAACTACCTTTAGGGATTGTTTGAAATGAATTTACCCGCCTTCGTCCCGCGGGACTTCGGCATGGTGTCACCGTCTGTGGTGGGGTCCCAAAAATGTTAGCGCTGATTTTGCAATAAAAAAATAGCGTCGGGGGCTTTACCGGTGGCGGATTGAGCAACGGCAGTTACTTAGCCTCGCGCGCTCGCACTATGGGATGATTTCGCCTCCGGCAGGAAGACCCACAGGACCAGGTAGATTACGATAGTGGGTATAACCATAGTAAATATGGTTACTGCAACAAACACCCAGCGCAGCATGGTAGAATTGACAAGAAAGTAATCTGCCAGTCCTCCTAAAACACCTGCGATAATACGATCCGTACTTGAGCGCCTAAATGATCGTGCGGGTTTAAAACCACTAAGATCAGGTTGAATTACAGCAGGCTCATGTTTAGGTTCGCTTTCGACCTTCCCGGTGCCTTTGCATAACTGACACCGAATCTCTCGCCGCCCTCCGCAGACCCAGCAAGGTTTTGTGTCAATATCACCGCTGGAAGTCAGACGGGATACGTATCCTCTTCCCATACACTTGGGGCAGCTTTGAGTTTTGGAACCCTGACAAGCACCGCAAGTTGCCATAGATCACCTCCAAAAATGGAAAAATCTCAAAAACACCGTTCCCGTCGTGCAGCCAATTTCATAATTCAGATTCATTTTATGGAATTTACTACGTTTAAGGATTGTTTGAAATGAATTTACCAGCCCTCGGTGAGGTGTCATTGATGCGACATTAACCTTGCGAAAGTTTGAAACTTTCGCAAGGTTTTATTGAAGGTTTTAGGGACCTACGCGGCGGGCCTATTCCTTTGGTTTTTTTCGCACTCCCAGACCACCAATAAGCACCAGCGAGGCTAAAGCGCCGCCAGCAAGGATAAGCTGTATTTCCTGGTATGCTCCCGTACCTTTTAACGCCATGGAACAGCCGATAATAACAAATCCCCAGATAATTGCGTTTGCGATTACTATAATTCCTACTCTCGGCATCTTTATCCTCCGTTAAGTTCTATTTGTTAATGTCATCTGCATTCCAGCAGCGCAGAAATTGAGCTGCCCTGGTCCCGTCGTACAGTCCGGATCATGATTCATATTTACTCTTTGGAATTTAATAAGTTTTAAGTATTCCATAAATATGATCTGTTACCTGATGAGCATTCGCTTTAGTAAAACAGAGGGGAGGCTTAGTTTTAAGAACACTATCAAAAGGTCCATCGGTACTGATCAGTATGTTTCGGTTTCTAAGTTCGTTTTTGATCAGATTTGATAAATCGCTATCCGGTTCCAAACTGGTGCTGTTTTTTACTATTTCTACCCCAATAAATAAACCGGACCCTCTTACATCACCTATACATGTGAATTCCTTTTGAAGATCGCTAAAGAGTGATTTGTAGAATTCACCTACTATTTGCGCGTTTTCCTGCAATTTTTCCTCTTCAATTACATTTAACACCGCTAAACCAATCGTACACGATACCGGGTTTCCGCCGAATGAACTAAAAAATTCAACGCCTTTATTAAAAGAATTCGCTATTTCGGTGGTAGTTATTACTGCTCCCATGGGGTGGCCATTGCCCATTGGTTTTCCAATAATTACAATATCAGGTATGACTGCCTGGGTTTCAAAGCCCCAAAAATAATCTCCCAAACGTCCAAAACCGGTTTGCACTTCATCACTGATACAAACTCCCCCTTGTTGCCGTATTGCCGGATATATTTCTTTTAAATAACCTTTAGCCAAAGGAACCTGTCTGGCACAACCCAGAATGGATTCGCTGATAAATGCTGCCATTGGTGAGTCTGAACGCTTGATTTCGTCAATGGCTTCCCGGGCATACATTTTTCCGGCATTACCGTTATTAGTCGTATATTTTCCTCGGTAAGTGTCCGGGATAGCTGTTTTAATGATATGATCTTTCTGTCCCTGTCCGGCCTGGTTACTGAACTTGTAGTCACTGATATCCACTCCAAGCTGGGTGTTTCCGTGATAACCATGTTCTATCACCATCAGATTTTTATAGCCAGTATGAGCCTGAGCCAATCTGATAGCTAAATCACTCGCCGCACTGTCTGAATTAACAAAATAGACTTTGTTCAGTGAGGTCGGGAATTTGGCTAACAGTCGCTCGGCATATTCAGGTAATAAATCGTAAAGATACCTGGTGTTAGTATTCAGTTTTGCTATTTGATTTTTAGCGGCTGCAACTACTTGTGGGTGAGAATGCCGGACATGGGGGATGTTATTGTAGGCATCTAAATAGGTATTGCCGTAAGCATCATACATATATTGAAATGCCGCTTTTATCATATAGATCGGCTTAGAATAGCTCAAAGAAAGTATCGGGCTAATAACCTTGTGTCTTGCTTTGATCAAGCTATCAATCGATTGTGGCTTTTCGGCAGTTAGGCCGATAGCGGAACGGAAACAGTTCTCCGCTGCTATTGGATTAATTCTCAGCCACTGATAAAGCAATTTCCAGGCTGAATTTTCACTTATAAAAGCATATTCATTATTGGGATTATTTTTTCTTGAATGGGCAGAATTACAGACGCTAATGCATAGTCGGGCTGCGACCAGGTAATATAAAACAGCTATTTCATTTTCTTTAATGGGCAATACCTGATGATATGATTTCAGAATAATTGACGCCCATCCTAACGGGTTTTCCTTGTCAAAGCAGGCATAAGCTATGGCTACTGCCAATTCATTAATAAGGGCAATGTAGGCCAGGTCACCAAAATCAATAATGCCCGTGACCTTCCCATTATTCACCAATACATTCCACTCGTTGGCATCATTATGAATCATAGTTTTTCTTAGATCGGGTAATGCAGGAGCGACATTTTCTTCAAACTGCTGAAAAAAGTAGTTTACTAAACTGCGGTTCTTTGCACGAGCTATATCCGCTATATATTTTTTATTCAAATAAAGGTATTCAATGTTCCATTCCCATTGTCTTGCTTTAATAGTGTAGTTGTTACACGATTGAAGTTCTATATCCATTTGGGCCAGAAAAGTCCCCAAAGATTGAAATAAGGATTTTGATTGTGGAGCATCTGCTAAACATTGACCTTTCAGGTATGAGAGCATTCTACAGATTGTTGCTTTACCACCTATTTCGATACATTTAACAAAGGAGCCATCGGTGAATTGAATTGGTCTGGGAAATTTATCGTTCAGGGGATTTTGCAGAGCTATAAGTATTTCATTTTCTGCTTCTATCCGAGCCAACGATTCGGTGTCTTTGAGGTAGGTTTTAAATATATATTTACCAGCTTCGGTATTAACCAGATAATTTAAATTGTCATAACCATTGAGTTTTTTTATTTCAACCTGTTTAAAACCAAATTCTTTTTGTAAGAGTTTATTCATATTTCAATGTATTACTGCGGGTGTATAAAAACAATTCATCTTACAAACTACTATTTAGCGATCAAAAAAAGCGACGGGGTTGGTACTCAGACGGGTAATATGCAGAGAAGTCGGACTTCAGTTTTGGAATTAAATCTGTATTTCGAGTGGTGGATTATGACGCTGTAGGTGGGATTGCTCCGGGCGCAGATCCCGGCGGTAATATTCGAAAATTTTATTTGTCCCGTTCCAGTTCTCAACGCGATTGATTATTTTCACATCGCCGGTAAAGCGGGAGGATACTCCCTGCCGGACATGCCCGGTTATATATCTGACGGATGATTTTTTTTTTGCCCAGCTCAGATAAACCCGCTTCAGCATTTTGGCATAGCCATTAGCCTTATACTGTTTAAGAATTACAAAAGCATAGGTGTACATGGTATTGTGCTTGCCGAAATTTTCATCCACCCGCGCCCAGGGTTCATTGCTCAGTTCTTCCAATGGGATACCGATAATATAGCCAATGATCTCATCCCGATAGCGGGCAATAAATGGTAATGAACTGGATTTGTTGAAATATTTGTGGATAGTATTCTTGGTCAGGATGGCCGACCGGCCGTAATCTTCGGCCAGGTGTTGTGATATTGCAATCAATGCTTCATGGTCTTCTTCGCCGACGTGCTCGATCAATTCGATCTTAAAAACACCAGACGAGGCGATGATTCGCGATTTGGATCCCGGCGCTATATCGAATTCAAGTTGTTCCATCACGACTCGAATTTAGCATGCCGAATTAATGATTTCACACATTAGTAATTATTGTGGTAGGTGGACGGGTTGAAGAGATTAAGGGTAGAAGGATTGGGGTGTGAAAAATAAATGGAGAGTGGTCGGTCTTAAAAATTTCGTTCTACGTTCTCTGTTCTTTGTTCTCCATCCCCCATTCTCCATTCTCCGGTTCCCCCACCTGCATCCTAAAAATCGGGGACTTTGGTCAGCAGGCAGAACCTAGAACATAGAACCCAGAACCTGATTCCCGTTCTCCGTTTTCCCGTCTCCATTTTCCCCAACCTGCGCCCCGAAAATCGGGGACTTTGGTCAGCAGGCAGAACCTAGAACATAGAACCCAGAACCTGATTCCCGTTCTCCGTTTTCCCGTCTCCATTTTCCCCAACCTGCGCCCCGAAAATCGGGGACTTTGGTCAGCAGGCAGAACCTAGAACATAGAACCCAGAACCTGATCTCCATCCTCCGTTTTTCAGTCTCTAGTTCCACATCCCCATCCCCGATTTCCTGTCAATGCCTGAAATACGTTGACCACTAAAAAGCAACAAAATGTTATAATAGGT